>LKMJ01000759.1_pt1 | contig 26331 bp, 22 predicted proteins | sample 643391 | NCBI WGS metagenome assembly LKMJ01 (sample SAMN04112250, study PRJNA286221) | soda lake metagenome | biome: soda lake; feature: Kulunda Steppe; material: water; isolation source: sample PL-Br10 brine of Picturesque Lake | place: Russia: Kulunda steppe | collected 2010-07 | reverse complement strand
GTTTCGGGGCGAGACACGTCCACCCCTCGATCGCCGGGACGGTCGATCGGAGCGCGTTGATCGGCGGCTTCGACGGCTTTTCGCACGTCGCCGCCGGCGACCTGATGGATCGGACGGCGTCGGGGACGATGCCGCACGCGCTCGTGATCTGTTTCGGCCCGGGGAATCAGGAGGACGCCTGGCGGGCCTTCGACGAAGCCGTCGACCCGGACGTTCCGCGGATCGCGCTCTGTGACACCTACGACGACGAGGTCGACGAGGCGGTTCGGGCCGCCGAACTCGGTTTCGACAGCGTCCGGCTCGATACGACCGGTTCGCGTCGCGGAGATTTCCGACATATCATCCGCGAGACCCGATGGAAGCTGGACATCAACGGCCACGAAGACGTCGACATCTTCGCGAGCGGCGGGATCACGCCACCGGCGATCCGACGGCTCGCGGACGTCGCCGACGGGTTCGGCGTCGGAAGCCACATCACGAACGCCGACCCGGTCGATTTCGCCCTCGATATCGTCGAGGTCGAGGGCGAACCGGCAGCCAAACGGGGGAAACTCTCCGGGAAGAAAGCGGTGTATCGGACTCCGGACGGCGGTCATCACGTCCGTCTGGCCGACGCCGGTGCGCCCGACGACGGAAACGCACTGTTCGAGCCGCTGATTCGGGACGGCGAGATCGTCGCGGAGTTCGATATCGACGCGGCCGCCGAACGAGCCTCGGCCGACGCCGAGCGCGTCGGGTTCGGGGACCGATAACGCGGCGAAAATAGAGCGCTTCCGTGATCTATATCAGATAGTAGACCTGCTTTCGGGCGTCGGTAAAGGAGTAGCGTGAGTCGACGAGTTCCTTCTCCTCGAGGCGGTTCAGCGCGTACCGGACCGTCCGATCGGGGAGCAGTGATTCCTCGGCGAGTTGTCCCTGTGAGAGCGGCGGCGTGTCCTCGAGGACCTTCGCGACGAGCTTCGCGCTCGGGGGGAGTTCACGAAGCGTTTCGCGGAACTCCGGATCGGCGAGCGGCGATTCGGCCGGACGTGAGCGTTCCTCCGTGGTTGTGCTCATGCGTTCACGTTTTCGAAAGCTACTGGTAAAACTTCGCTATATGGATGACAAAACAATACAGACAATCAATGTAATATAAGGTATCCTAATATATCGATGGCGGCGCCGATTCGAGATCAGTCGTCGCCGGTGGCCGGTTCGGTTCCCCGTCCGCTTCGGGTGCGCTGGCTTTTTGATTTTTGACCCGTCCGGATCCATGGGGTTCGACACGTTCCCCGGACCCCCGAACCCCCTACTGGCCGTATTCAGCATCCTTTTATATTTCCGGAAGGTCAACCCGAGTAGTGTGAAGGGACAGGAGTGGTATCAGGAGAACGATATCGCGGAGGCGTACGACGACAAGCGCTTCACCGGCGGTGGCCAGTACATCGATCGTCGAGAAAAGGAGGCCGTACTGGACGCGCTGGTGCCGGTCGACGACAAACGGATCCTCGAGGTGGCCTGCGGTACCGGACGGTTCACGGTGATGCTCGCCGATAGAGGCGCCGATATCGTCGGGATGGACATCTCCGAGGCGATGCTCGAACAGGGGCGAGAGAAGGCCATCGCCGCCGGCGTCGACGGGAACCTCTCGTTCATGCAGGGGGACGCCGGTCGGCTTCCGTTCCCCGATGACCACTTCGATGCGGTCTTTGCGATGCGGTTTTTCCATCTCGCTCCCGATCCAGAGGGGTTTATCAAGGAAATGCGGCGGGTCTCGAAAGGACAGGTCTTTTTCGATACGTTCAACCGCTACTCCACCCGGTCGATATACAACTGGGCGCTCCCGATGGGATCGAGACTGTACTCCGATCGGGAAGCCAGAGAGCTCGTCGTCGGTGCGGGGCTCGAAGTCGACGACGTCGACCACGATTTCGTCCTCCCCTATGGTTTTTATCGGGCGATCTCGAAACGGATCGCCCGGCCCTTCCGGGCGATCGATACCGCCGTCGGACGGACGGGTCTCGGCGACCGACTCGCATCGGTTTCCTACTGGAACGCCCGGATCCCCGAGTGACGAACCGCAGGCCACGGGACTTTTGACGGTTGACCCCGCTACGTACAGATATGGATCTCTCGGTGGTGGTCCCGACGCTGAACGACCGCGACGAACTCCGGGGGTGTCTCGACGCGCTGGCGTCCGAGTCCCCCGCCGAGATCGTCGTGGTGAACGGACCCTCCACCGACGGGACGAGTGGGATGGTGCGAGACAGAGACGACGTCGACGTACTCGTCGAGACCGACGAACGGAACGTCAACGTCGCCCGTAACGCCGGCCTCGACCGAGTTCGGGGTAACTCGGTCGCCTTCGTCGACCCGACGATGGCCGTCGAGGAGGGCTGGCTCGACGCCGTCGAAGAGGGGCTCTCCGAGGACGCGGCGGTCACGGGGCCGACACACGAACAGCTCGGAGCGGGCGTCGCCACCGACACCGTCGAATCGAGAACCATCGGCGGTCGACGCGTGACGTATTTCAACGGTGGTAACGTCGCCTTCAGCCGTGAACTCGTGACCGAACTCGACGGCTTCGACGAATACCTCGACGTCGGCGGCGCCAGAGACGCCGCCCACCGGATCGCCGGCCTCGGGTATGGGGTCCACTGGGCGAGCCGAATGTGCGTCTCCAGAGGGGCGGCGGCCGACGGCGGCGAGACCGAACGGGACTGGCGGGCCCGCTATCGCTCCCTTTCGTACCGACTGGCGAAGAACTACGGCGTCCATCCGACGGTCCCGTTCCGGACGCTTCGGCACGCGATGACTGACGCGGGGGCGACGCTCCGGGACGTCGCTCAGGGCGAAGGGAAACCCTCGGCGTGGTTCGGGAACGGTCGCGACGTCGTGCTGGGTAGTTTCAGGGGGTACGCCGACGGGCTCAAAGCCCGCTACACCGACCGGAGCCCGAAACGCAACCCCCGGGGGCTCTCCGTGCGGACCGATCGGGCGGTCACCGTTCACGATCGACGATAAAAACCCACCGATACAGCCCTCCGATATCCACTCCCGTCGCCCGACTGTTGCGAAGCTTTTATATAGAACCGCTGACGACATATCAGTGAACATGTCACAGCAAATGCGCCAGCGGCGCGGACAGCCGCTTTTCATTCTCAGTGAGGACTCCGAACGCACCCGCGGCAAGGACGCCCAGTCGTCGAACATCACGGCCGGGAAAGCCGTAAGCGAGTCCGTCCGGACCACGCTCGGCCCCCGAGGGATGGACAAGATGCTCGTTTCCGACTCCGGCGACGTCGTCATCACGAACGACGGCGCGACCATTCTCCAGGAGATGGACATCGAGCACCCGGCCGCGCAGATGATCGTCGAGGTCGCCGAAACACAGGAAGAGGAGGTCGGCGACGGGACGACGACCGCCTCCGTCCTCGCGGGCCAGCTGCTCGCACAGGCCGAGGACCTCATCGACGACGACATCCACCCGACGACGATCGCCGAGGGGTACCAGGAGGCCGCCAGCCTCGCTCTCGAAGCGATCGAAGAGCAGACGCTGACCGACGAACTCGACGACGAGATCCTCGAATCCGTCGCCGAGTCCTCGATGACCGGCAAGGGGACCGGCGACATCGACGCGAGATCCCTCGCCGAGACCATCGTCGCCGCGGTCCGGCAGGTCCAGGCCGACGACGGTGTCGACCGGGACGCGATCTCGATCCGAACCCAGACCGGCGCGGGCGCTTCGGCGACCGAACTCGTTCAGGGCGTTATCAGCGAGGAGGAGCCGCTTCACGACGACATGCCCACGAACGTCGAGGACGCCTCGATCGCCGTCCTCGACCTCGACCTCGAGGTCCGTGAGGCCGAGATCGACGCCGAGTACAACATCACCAACGTCGATCAGCTCAACACCGCTATCGAGGCCGAGGAGTCCGAGCTCCGCGGCTACGCCGAAACCGTCGCCGAGGCGGGCGTCGACGTCGCCTTCGTTACCGGCGACGTCGAGGACATCGTCGCCTCCTACCTCGCGAAGGAGGGGATCCTCGCGTTCGACTCCGTCGACGACGACGAAGCCCGTTCGATCGTCCGGGCGACGGGCGCGCGCACGGTCGGCACCCTGAACGACCTCGAGGCCGACGACCTCGGGCGAGCGGAGACCGTCCGCGTCGAGTCCTTCGGCGACGACGACCTCGCCTTCATCGAGGGCGGCGCCGCCGCCGAGACCGTTACCGTCTTCGCCCGCGGTGGCACCGAACACGTCACCGACGAGCTCGAACGTGCCCTCGAGGACGCCCTCGACGTCGTCACGGCCGCGCTCGATGCGGGCGGCGTCGTCCCCGGCGCCGGCGCGACCGAGATCGCGATCGCCGATCACATCCGAACCAGCGTCGCCAGCGTCGAGGGGCGCAAACAGCTCGCGATCGAGGCCTTCGCCGACGCCATCGACGTGCTCCCGCGAACGCTCGCGGAGAACACCGGCATGGACCCGATCGACGCGCTCGTCGATCTCCGATCGACCTTCGACGCCGAGGGACGGGCCGGCCTCATCAGCGAGGGCCAGTCCGGCAGCGTCGGCGATCCCCTCGAGCACGGCATCCTCGACCCCGCGGCGGTCAAACGCGAAGCCATCGAGTCGGCGACCGAAGCCGCGACGATGATCGTTCGTATCGACGACGTCATCTCCGCCGAGTAAACGCCGGCTGACCCGTTTTCTTTTATATACTTGCTGGATAGAGAGATCCCCAGACACTCGTGGTTGTAGTTATACTGTCACTTCTGAAACCAGTGGTACCGTGGACCACGACCCTTTCAATCGGCCACAAGGGATATATTATCAGATGGATTGTATTTATACGTGAACAGACGAACCTACCTCGGAGGATTCGGTGCCGCCGTCGCGACTGGCACGCTTGCCGGCTGTACCGGGAACGGGACGGACGGTAACGGTAACGGAAACGGCGACTCCGACGGCGGGGAGGAAGACGACGGAACGACGGCGTACGGAGTGCTGTCGACGAGCATTACGGATCAGCCCAACGATATCGCCGACTTCGAGTCGCTCTTCATCACGATCGAGGGGATCTGGGTCAAACCGGATGACGCCGACGACGGAGAAGAAGACGAAGAAGACGAAGAAGACGAAGAAGACGAAGAAGAGGCGGACGATGGGGACACCCCCGAAGACGACGAGGACGTCGAAACTGACGAAACTGGCGAAGACGAGGACGTCGAAACTGACGACGACGAAGACGTCGAAACTGACGACGACGAAAACGACGACAGCGACGAAACTGACGACGACGAAGACGTCGACGAAAGCCAGGGCCGCTATTACATCGAGTTCGAGGAGCCCCAGGAGGCCGACCTCGTCGAACTACAGGGGAGCAACACCCAGTTGATCGACGAGACCGAACTCGAGGCTGGCGAGTACCAGTTCCTGCAGTTGAACGTGATCGACGCGACCGGGACGCTCGAGGCTGACGGCGAGGAGGCCGTCGTCGAGACGCCCGGCAACGCACCGCTGCAGTTCAAACAGGCCTTCGAAATCCGCGCCGAAGAGCAAACGCGCTTTTTCGCCGACTTCGCGCCGTTCCGCCGCGGCAACGGCGAGTACCTCATCCGGCCGGTCGCCAGCGGAACGCAGGTCCTCTACGGCGACGAGGAGTACGACGGTGGAACTGACGATGCAGAAGCAATCGATGATGACGAGGACGAGACGGACGATGACGGGGCGTCCGGCGACGACGATACGGATACCGAAGACGATTCGTCGGGTAACGGACCGCCCGACGACGTCGGTTCCGGCAGTTCATCCCGCGTCCTGACGTCCTAAAAAGCTGACACCGTTCGTTTCGGGAATCAGACGCCCCCGATCAGCCGCTCTAGCTGTTCGGGCGGAACGGCGCCGCGGGCGGCGTGACCGTCGTACGCGAACGTCGGCACGCCGCTTACACCCTCGCGTTTCGCCTCGTCGAACCGCCCTTTGAGTTCCTCGCGGAGCCGGTCGTCCTCCAGCGCCGATCGAACCGCTTCGCCGTCGGCGCCGGCCTCGACCGCGAGTTCGACGAGAAGTTCGGTGTCGCCGATGTCCTTTCCCTCCTCCCAAAGCGCCGCGAAGACGGCTTCGTCGAACGCCAGCCAGGTGTCGTACGCCCCGCGTTTCCGCAGGTGATACGAGACCACCTGTGCCGGCAGCGAGTCGACGTCCGTCGCGATCTCCTGTTCCATCTCGACGCCGTACTTCTCGGCGAGCCGTCTGACGTTCTGTCTCGCCTGTTCGAAGTAGGCGTCGTCCTTCCCGTCGTCGACGCCGTGGTCGATCGTCCCGTCCGGGCGGCGCTTCTGTGCGCGGAGGTCGAACGGCCGCCAGTCGATCCGGACCGGCGTCTCCCGCGTCTCCTGATACCGCGATAGTGACTCCCGTCCGAGATAACAGAACGGACAGACGTAATCCGAATACACCGTAACCGTCGGCTCTTCTGTACTCATACCTCCCGTACGCTCCACCGATACAAAACGGTGTTTCCCCTGTTCGCGACGGACGCACAGGGTCAGTGATCTCCCCGGAGAGCGGCCGATCAGAACTCCTCGACGTGGGGTCGGAGATCCAGCTCCAGCGTCCACGACGAGCGATCCTGCGTTACGAGGTGCCAGTAGGAGTCGGCGATCGCGTCGGGATCGAGGAACTCAGCCTCGCTACGACCGGTTTCGGCGACCCCCTCGGGCGGCAGTATCCCGCCGTCGATGACGGTGTGGGCGACGTGAATCCCCTCCGGGCCGAGTTCTCTGGCCATCGATTCGGCCATCCCCCGGACGGCGAACTTCGCCGCGCTGAACCCGACGGCGCCGTCGCGCCCACGGACCGCCGACGTCGCGCCCGTGAAGATGACCGTCCCGCCGTCGCCCTCGAGCATGTCGGGAATCGCCGCCTGCGAGCACAGTAGCCCACCGTATGCCGAGACGCGCCAGGCCGATTCGAACGACGCCGGCGATATTTCGCGGACGCCCTCCCAGGACGCCCCACTGGCGTGATTGACGAGAACGTCGACGGGGCCGAACGCCGACCGGACCGCCTCGAAGCCGGCCTCGACGGCTGCCGGATCGGTGATGTCCGTCGGAACGGCGAGGGCGTTCTCGCCCAGTTCGGCCGAGAGTCCCTCGAGGTACTCCTCGGAACGGGCGAACAGCCCGACCTGACAGCCCTCCTCGATGAACCGTTCCGCGATCGATCTTCCGAGTCCGGGTCCGACGCCGGCGATGACTGCGGTCCGTGTCATACCACCCCTGTCGGTCGCCCCGAACAAAACCGTTCGTACGTCGGGTTTTTGCCCGTCGCGGGCGACCGTCGAGTATGGAACGACTCGACGGAGAGACGGTGATCGTCACCGGCGCGAGCCGGGGACTCGGGGCATCGATGGCGAAACGCTTCGCTCGCGAGGGCGCGAACACGGTGCTTTCGGCCAGAGACGAAGGCGATCTCGAGGCCGTCGCCGAAGACGCCGACGGGGAGACCCTCGTCGTGCCCGCGGACGTGACCGACGAGGCGGCCGTCGAGGCGCTCGTCGAGGCGACCGTTTCCGAGTACGGAGACCTCACCGGCCTCGTCAACAACGCCGCGATCGGGCTGTTGAGCCTCTACGGTGAGCAGCGGAACGTGACCGAAATCGACGTCGAGGACTGGCGGCTCATCGTGGACGTCAACGTCACCGGGTCGTTCCTCTGTGCGAAACACGCCGCCCCCGAAATGGGAACCGGCAACATCGTCAACATCTCCTCCGGGCTCGGCCGCCGCGGATCGGCCGGCTGGGGCCCCTACGTCGCTTCGAAGTGGGCGCTGGAGGGGTTCTCACGGACGCTCGCGTACGAACTCGAACCCGATATCAACGTCAACTGCCTCGATCCCGGCGGTCGCGTCAGGACGGCCTTCTGGGATCACCTGCCCGCGGCGGAACGCGAGTCGATACTCGATCCGGACGTGATGGACGACGCCGCTGTTGCGCTTTTAGAGCAAGAACCGGGCGGCGTTACGGCCGAATCGATGCCCGCCGAGGAGTGGGAAACGCGACTGGGTTGATCAGGCCGGCTCGCTCTCGCCTTCGCGGTCCCGATCCGCCCGTTCGCGTCGGTTCCGATCGGCGGCCAGCTCCCGGTCGATGTCGTCCTCGAAGGCCGATACGGACTCGACTTTCAGGACGTTACCGCCGCCCGGATCGACGACCATGACCTCCTCGCCCTCCTCGATCTCGCCGTCGATCGCCCGTGCCTGATAGTAGGGGTTGAATCCGCCCCCCTCGAGTTTGACCTCGCCCTCGCTTTTCGTGACACGCTGGGTGACCCGGCCGGTTTTGCCCTGCAGCGATTTCGAGTCGCTCGTCTTCCCCGCGCCCTTGCCGCCGTAGAAATCGAACTGTCGGTAGCCGTACAACGCTGCTCCGCCGGCGACGAGGACGATCGCCGCCAGCACGAGCGGTAGCGCCGCGGCCGGCAAAAGCGGACCGAGCAAGAGCCCGGCCAGCCCGGCCGCCAGGAGTGCGACCCCGACGACGATGAAATGTGCGCCGGGCGCGAACGCCTCCATGATCATCAGTGCCGCCCCGACGAGGACGAGCAAGAACGGCACCGACAGTCCGAACAGTTCCGCCATACCCCGTCTACGGTGTCCCCGTGGTTAACGCTTCGGACGGGGGTCAGTATCGGGGCCGTTTCGGTTCACTCGGAGATGTCGAGCCCGCCGGAGACGCCGTCCGGACGGTCCCTTCCGTCATCGGTCGAGGAGTCGTCATCCGTGTCCCCCGGTCCGGTCTCCGTTCCGTTCTGCGGCGACCGTCCGTTCGCCGCTTCGAGATACGACCCCGAGATCGGTGCGGCCGAACCGTCCGGGTCTTCGGGGTCGATCCCGGCCACGCCGGCGCGGTTTTTGATCCCGACTCGATCGGTGACGGCGTCGGCCAGCCCCTCGAACGGCTCCGCGGCCGCGTTATCACCGAGCACGGCGAGCGGTCCGTCGGCGTCGTTTCGGGTCCGTATCTCGGGATCCATCGGGATTTCCCCGAGCAACGGGAGGTCGTACTCGTCGGCAACCGCCCGTCCGCCGCCGCTGCCGTACAGCTCGTGATGATCGCCGCAGCCGGGACATCGGAACGTGCTCATGTTCTCAACGATCCCGAGTACGGGCGTGTCGTGTTCGGAGAACATCCGGATCCCCTTCCGGACGTCCTCGAGGGCGATGTCCTCCGGGGTCGTCACGACGACCGCCCCGGTCACCGGAACCGTCTGCATCAGTGTCAGCTGTGCGTCGCCGGTTCCCGGCGGCAGGTCCACGAGTAGATAATCGAGCGTTCCCCACTCGACGCCCTCGATGAGCTGTGTCAACAGTTTATCTACCATCGGCCCCCGCAACATCGCCGGGTCCGTCTCCTCGTCGGCCAGAAACGCCATGCTCACCATCTTCACGCCGTAGCCCTCCGGCGGAACGAGCTGGCCGTCCTCGGTCAATCCCGGCTCGGCGTCGACGCCGATCATCTGTGGGACGTTCGGCCCGTAAATGTCGCCGTCGAGCAGACCGACCCGTGCGCCCGCATCGGCGAGTGCGACGGCTAGGTTCGTCGCAACGGTCGTCTTCCCGACGCCGCCTTTCCCGGACGCGACCGCGACGATGTTTCGCACCTTCGGGAGCGGGCTGTCAGGCTCCTGCCAGGAGAGGCTCACCGACAGCGAGGTCTCGAGGCCCAGCTCGGAGACGACCTCGCGGATCCGGTCGCCCATCGCCATCTCGTCGGGCGAGTACGGCGCGTTGAACGCCAGCGTTATTTCGGCGACCCCCTCGGCGGTGATTCGGAAGTCGTCGACCAGCCCGAGCGACACGATGTCCGATCCGAGCCGGGGGTCCTCGACGTTTCGGAGCCGCTCGCGGAGCTGGGTCTCCTCGACCGTCATCGTCTTTCCCCGTCTACGGTGTTCGGTGTGCGGTGCGTTTCCGTTCGAACGGCTCTCTGTCTGTGATGTCTCATAGCTTGAATGCGAGATCGCCCTTACAGTCGCTGCAGTATTCGGCCATGTGCCCCTCGGCGTTCGCCATATCGCCCTCCGGAAGATCGGTCTTGATATCCTCGACCGTCGAAACGCTCGCGAACGGCGTTCCGCATCCACGGCATTCGAACAGCTCCGTCTCGTACACCGTCCGCCAGGCGTCGCCGTCGTTCCGTTCCGGTAACGCCGCCAAGTCGAGACCGGTCTCCATCGTGATCGCCGTCTCCGGACAGCCGGTCTCACAGAGCCCGCAGTTGACACACCGCTCGTGATTGAACTCGAGTGCCCCCTCGTCGCGGCGGATCGCGCCGGTCGGACAGAGGTTCGTACACGTCGGCGTCAGCCCGCAGGCGTCGCCGACTGACATCCGGCCGAACCCCTCGAGGCCACGGATCACCTCTCGCTCCGGCGTGACGTGTTCGAGGAGTTGCCTGACGCTTTCGAGCGTCCAGATGCGGGTTCCGTACGCCGGCAGCCGATCGTCCGCGACGGCCGCCCCGCCGCTGCTCCGGTGCTCGCCGGCCGGGACGGGTGTCGGTTCGAGCGTTTCGACGGCGAACATCGAGACGCTTTCGACGAACTCTCCGGGCTCGTCGGGGTCAGGAGCGAAGAAATCGACGCGTTTGCCGAGGCCGAGATCGGTCGTCGCCCGGTTGAGCCGATCGACCAGCTCCGCCTTCGGATCGGGTCCCGAGTGGAGACACGCCCCGCCACAGCCGACGATCGCGACACCGTCAGCCCCGACCGCGAGCGCGTGGAGCACGTGCGCCTCACCGACCGTGTCCGTACAGTCGACTCTCACCGGAAGGATCGGCGGGTACTCGATCCCAACCTCGCCGCGCGCAGCCAGCCGACCGTACCGCGACAGCGCCCGTTCGGCCCGCTCCGAACAGACGAACGCGACGATCTGCGTTTCGATCGCCGGCGGCGTTCGGTCCAATAGCCCGCCGCTCGGCTCCGTGTCGACGAGCGCTTCGACTTCGCGTGCGAGCCGCTCGTTCGATCGTTCGGTGAGCTCGACCGCCCCGGTCGGACATGAACTCGTACACGCGCCACAGTTCCGACATGCCGAGCGATCGAACGACACCTCGTCGGCGGCCGGTTTCGAGACCGCGCCGTGTGGGCAGGCGTCGTGGCAGTTTCGACAGCCTTCTTGACCCGAATCGCCGGACGCACACACGTCCATCTCGAGGTCGAGGAACGAATCGCGATCATACCCGAGGAGATCGCTCACCGCCGCGACGGTCGATAGCTCCGTGTCGGTGTGATACCCGGTCGTCCCGCCGATCGAGGGATCGGTGCCGTCGGGGTGGACGACCTGATCGAACTCGAGTGTCCGGCGGACACCGTCGAGATCGATCGCGCCAGTCGGACAGACGTCGACCCAGCTCCCGTCCGGCGTTCCGGGATCGACGTCGACCGGCGTCCGTGTCACCGACCCCTCCGGCCCGGCTCGGACACATTCCATGCAGTCGATGCAGTCCTCGGTCACTCTCGCCTCGAGTGTCACCTCGATGTTTCCGAGCGCGCCCGAAACGTCGAGTATCCGGCCGCGCCGAATCCGAACGTCGCCGAGGTCTGCGCCAGTGTCGTCGAAATCCGATCCGTCCGCGATGAGCGTCACGTCGGCCTTTTCGGGAAGCGCCGCCGCAAACTGCGAATCACCGACGACAGCGACCGACGAGCCGACGTCGCTGCCCGCCGGAGTCGAGGTGTCGTCGCCATCGAGACGCGATCGGGCGGCGTTGACGAGCCGTGCCGTCTTCTCGGTCGCTGAACGCTCGTCGTGGACCCAGCCGGCTCCCTCGCGTTGATCGACGAACGTGATCGCCGCGCCGGTTTCGGCTTCGATCCGTTCGAGCCGTTCCTGACCGACGGCGGCGGGGCAGGTGACGATGATCTCCTCGAGTTCCCGCTCTTCGATTTCACCGGCGATCTGTTCGACCGTCTCAGAACCACACAGCAGATCCGAGCTTGCAGCCATCGCGACCCCGCCGATCCGGTCTCGGACACCCTCCGGATCGAGATCGCAGGTGTCCGCACACGAGCAGACGAACGCGCCGACGTCGCCGTCGTCGGTCATCGTTCCTCCCGGATGGTCTCGGCGTGGAACTCAAGTAGCGATTCGGTGAGTTCGAAGACACCCCGGTAGAACGTCGGTGGGTCGTAGGCGGTGGCTTCGGCGTGAAAGTCGCCAAGCCACGAGCCGACGTGAGTCTCGATAAACCCGAGCTGGGCGTCCACGGCCTCCCGTTCGCAAAGCTCCGCGAGGAAGGCCAACTCGTAGCCAGCGTGGTCGATGAGTTCGTCCTCGACGGCCAACTCGACGCCCGCTTCGAGGTAACACGCTTCCACCTCCGAGGAGCTCGGTCCGTTCAACACGCCGTCGACGTACAGCGACTCGTACGGTGGTGCCGGACTCTCGCCGTAGCTGACACCCTGCAGCAGCCCAGTGAACGCTCCCCTGAGACGATCGAAACCGGCCGTCTCGCCGTCTCTAACCGTCTCGAAGGCCTCTTCGAGGTCATCGGGGAGCGATTCGCGCTCGTCGTCGACCGTTTCACACCACGCCGAGATCGCCCGTACCGTCACCTCCGTCGGCGCTTCGAGATACAGCCGGCTCAGGGTCCGGTAGGCGGGTGCGAGTGCGGCGCCGATCCCCGCGATCGACTCCGGATCCGATCGTGCGCTCACGTTCTCACCCCGGATACCGTCCAGTCCCGTCGAGACGGGAACGTGTCGCTGGACATCGTGATCATCCGGGGATTATAAACCGGAAGGCGATCGGCCCGATCGAGAAGACGATCGGGGCGAGCAGGATCACAACGAGGAATCCGATCCCGATCAGCGTCGTCCGGTAGTCGCGCGGCTCCCCGAGAAGCCACCCGAGCAAGATCAGATACAGCGGCACGAGGATCACCCCGAACACCACGTACAGGCCGAGACTCATTGGGCCGTCACCTCCGTTTCGGAGCCGGCGGGCTCCGGTGGCGTCTCGCTCGGAGTTGGCCCCCCCGTGTCGCCACCGGGGCCCTCCGACCCGAGATTCTCATCATCAGGCAGTTCGACGATCGGGATCAGCTTCGTCAGCACGAGGAAGATGAGCACCGACGTCGAGACGGTTCCGACGGCGAGTGTCACCTCGATCATCGACGGCCAGTAACTTCCGTCCGGGAACATGCTCGCGAGCGGATCCCGGGTGCTGTAGAGCAGCCCCTCGACGACGAAGAGGAGTTTCTTGATGAAGATCGCCGCGGAGACGACGAGCGCTGACACGACCGACGCCCCGACGCTGAAAAGCGAGGGACGAAGCGCCTGTGCCGTCAGATACGCCAGCGGAACGAGCAGCCCCAGAACTGACAGCCAGAACGGCACAGCGAACTGCCCGGAGACGAGCGACGCCGTGAGCTCCGACGTCTCCGCCGGCGCGGCCGGATATGATCCGGTGACGAGCGACTGCAGCAGGAACCAGATCGTCGCGAGGATCAACACGATGAGCGCCTTGTTGAGCCCCCTGAACACGTCGTCGCCGATGACGTCGTCCCAGCCGTAGCCGTACCGGAAGGCGGCGGCGACGACGACCACGATCGCCAGCGCGTTCGTCAGCGATTCGGCCAGCATCGCCGGACCGTGGGAGGCGCCGAACCAGCCCGGGTGCATTCCCATCGTCGCGAAGAGCCACGGGACGACGCCGCCCGAAAGCAACGGGACGAGAAGCAGAATACCGACGGCGAGCCACCAGGCCATCTGCTCTGTCTTCTCGTTTTCGGAGGGAGTGTAGCCGATCAGAAAGATCCGGTACAACGGCTCGAAGATCGAGGGAAGCGTCCCCCGTTCGAGACAGTCGTGGACGTCCTTTCGCAGGGTGATCGCGAGATACGTCGCGCTCAACGCGAAATACAGGAAGATCGCGGTCATGTCCCACGTCAGCGGCGAACTGCCGACCGTCTCCGGCCAGTTGAGAATCATCGTGTACATCACGTCCGGACGGCCGATATCCCAGAGGATGTTCGTCGCGGCCGCCGGCAGCGCGATGAGCGTGATCACCTCGGCGATGCGTGCGATCGGGAGATACGTCTCGAGATCGAACAGCCGGACTGCGGCCGAGATGGCGATCCCGCCGTGGGCGATCCCGACCCACCAGATGAACGTCCCGATGTACAGCCCCCAGGGGGCGCCGCCCTGGCTGCCCCATCCACGGAGATTGGTGACGGCCATCCCCTGTCTGAGCTGGATGAGGTAGGCGATCGCCGTCGCGAGCGAGATCACCGCCGCGATGGCGAAGACGACGTAGAACTTCTTCGAGGTCCCTCGAAGCGGCGCGGTCAGCCGTTCGGTATCGGCGTCGACGCTCATAACGGTTCACCCCCGTCGGTGAGGTAGGCGGCCGCACGGTCGGCTTCGGCCTCGATCGCGTCGTCGGGGTCCTTGTAGCCGTCCTCCATGCTCCGGACGCCGTCGTCGGGTTTGTCGCCGAGATAGACGACGTTCGGCTCGTTGCCGGACCCCTCGAGCATCTTCCAGTCGTTCGTGTCGCGTTTCTCGGCGATGTGCTGCCGTGGGTCGCTTTCCGGGTCCTCCATGTCGCCGAAGTGAATCACGTTGGTCGGACAGACCTCCTCGCAGGCGGTCGTCCCCTGGAGTTCCTCGTCGTCGCCGTCCTGTCGGTGGACACAGAAGGTACATTTCCCCATCGTGCCGACCTTGTGGTCGCCGCCACCCAGCTTGTTGTTCCGCGGCTCTTGGGTCGCATCGAGTTCGGGGTTGGCCCACGGGCGGTCGTCGCCGTCGTAGTCCGGATCGAGCTCCTGGAGGTTCTCGTGGACCTCCTGGACGAGTTCGTCCTCCGACCGGAAGCCGTACTGTCCTTCCTCCGACTCGCGCCACTGGAAGTAGTTGACGCCGTAGGGGCAGCCGACCTCGCAGTACCGACAGCCGATGCAGGTGTCGTAATCCGTGAGAACGATCCCGTCCGACTCGCGTTTGAACCGCGCGTTCGTCGGACAGACCTCTTCACAGGACGGTTCCGAGCAGTGATGACAGGGGTTCGGCGTGAAGCCCTGCTCGACGTCGGGGAATTCGCCGTCCTCGTAACGGAAGACGTTCATCCAGAACGCCCCGCGCGGCGTGTCGTTCTCGGTCTTACAGGCCACCATGCAGGCGCGACAGCCCTGACAGCGCTCCATGTCGATGGCCATCCCCATCTGAGTCATGCGCTCTCACCCCCTGCGGGCTCGACGTTCACACGGATGTGGAACGACTGGTCGGCGGCCCACGAACAGTACCCCTCCGTCGAGTCGAACAGGTCGTTGGGGTTGATCCCCTCGTCGAGTTCCTCGACGTTCGGATGCTGTGTGTGCGTATCGTTGCCGTATGGGATCGCCACCGTTCCCGGTTTGATCCCTTCGAGTGTCATTACGTCTCCCTCCAGTTCGTACGTATCGCCCGTGACCGCGTTGTGGCTCTCGACGACGACGCTGTCGCCGTCCGAAACGCCGATCGCGTCCGCGTCCCGCGGATTCATCCGGACGTGGTTCTTCGGTGCGAGCTCGTTCAAAAGCGGGTTCTGTGCCGTTCGGGACTGTTTGTGCTCGATCTGTTTGAAATCGAACAGCGTGTACTCATACTCCTCGGGGGAGCTCCACATCGTCGGCTCGCGCCAGTCGGCGAATCCCCTGAGGTCCTGAATGTAGGGGAACCGATCGGTCGCCTCGTTCCCGTACTCCTCCTCGAAGCCCTCACGGACGTTCTGTCCGAGCAACTCGAACGACTCCGCGTAGAACCCCCACTTGAAGCCGAAGGGGCTGTACTCGGTTCGGTGTTCGTCGCCGAACTCCTCGGAGACCGGACCGAGAACCCAATAGCGGTGTGTGAGCGGCCGTTCCTCGCTCTGTGGTGCATCCCTGTATTCCTCCCCGTAGCGTGGCGTGCGGTCCATACACTCCTCGACGCTCATTTCTTCGATGCTGTCGAAGGCATCGCCACCCGTCAGATCGAACGCGTCGTTGACGTTGTCGAGGTAGTTGTCGCCGGCGCCCAGTTCGGCGGCCAGTTCCTTGAAAATGTCTCCCTCGTCACGGCACTCCCACAGCTGTGGGATCGGTGCCGTCCGAGTGGAACTCGTGTAGTGGGTGTTGCTCATTCCGCCTTTGGCGTTCTCGTGTTTGTCGACGGTCGTCGTCGGCAACACGTAATCGGCGGTGTAAGCGGCTGTATCGCTCATCTCCGGATCGACAGCGATGACCGTCCCGTACCGTGCGTACCCCTCCCGGCTCCGCTCGCGGTTCGGTGCGCCGGCCAACGGGTTCGCATAGCAGGTGACGACCGCCATGTCCTCGGGGTCGTGCGGGAGATTATACTCGTCGGCGTTGTTGAGCACATGTGGAACTTTCGCGTAGGCCCCGTTGGCGTCCGGATGGAAGTACGTCCCTTCGAGATCCGGGCCATCAGGCTCCCAGGTGAGCGTCTCCTCCGGATCGAACGCGCGCTCGCGAACGTGCTCGCGGGGCCCTGCAGACGGTGCGTTCGCATAGCCGGTCCGGCTGCTGCCGACCGTCTCGACGGCCCCGACGAGGAACATCGACAGAAAGCCCGCCTGAGCCGCCGTCGGCCCGAGTTCCTGTTGGCTGACGTGATACAGCGACATCGATACCGGTCGGTAGGGGACCTGCCGGCGCTCGCCGTCAACCTCGACGGTCGTCGTCGAGCCGATCCGGGCTTCCTCGCCCCACCGTTCGGCGACGCGTCGGATCTGTTCGGCGGGAAGATCCGTGATCTCCGACGCCCACTCGGGCGTGTAATCCGCGACGTGTTCCTCGAACAGCTCGAAGGCAGGTCGTACCTCATCGCCGCCGACTTCGAGCGACTCGTCGACTCGGAGCGCGGCCGTCCCGACCGCCGTCGGATCGTGAGGGTCCTCGGGGAGCGTCCCCTCGTGGGGAACGATTTCGCCCGTCTCCTCGTCGTAAACGAGTTCGCCTTCGGCCCACAGCGCCGATTCGACCGGATTTTCGGCGCCGTCGGCGCGGGCGATCCGACCTTCGTTTTCGCCCTCCGTGTAGACGAGACACGGCGCGTTCGTGTTGTTTTTGAGGAACCACTCGTCGATGTAGCCCTCCTCGACGAGAACGTTGTTGAACGCGAGGAAGAAGGCGAGATCCGTGCCGGGCTCGATCGGGAGCCACTCGTCGCACCACTGGCCCGACCCCCGTCGCTGGGGATCGAGCACCGCGACGTCCATCCCGTTTTCGTATCCTTCGGCCATCTCCCGCGAGTAGGTCGTGTTACAGAGGTGTGGGCCGCCAGCCTGGGTCGCGTTCCACCCCCAGTTGAGGAAGAACTCCGTGTTGTGGAAGTCGGGTTCCGGGGAAGTGAACGCAGCCCCCATTCGGCTGAGCGCCATCTTGTTGCCCGACGCACAGACGTTGCCGTGACCGCGGACGTTGATCCCCTCGCCGTACTCCTCCTCCAGAGCGGCGACCCAGCCGTTCATATGCCATTCGGCACCCTTCACGCGACCGATCTGGAAATGGACCCGTCGAGGGTCATCTTCGAGCATCGGGCCGAGTTCGTCGCCGATCTCCTCGGCCGCTTGCTCCCACGAGACCGGCTCGAAATCGCCGACTTCGCCCTTCTCCCCGCCGACGCGCTTGAGCGGTTGTTTGACTCGGTACGGATCGTAGAGGTCGGCGATCTGCCCGACACCTTTCGGACAGAGGCCGTCGATCACCTCGTCGTTGGGGTCCGGCTTGAGCTGGACGACACGGTCGTTGACGACCTTCGCCCGCATCGTACAGTCCTGTTTGCCGATCCAACACGCCGTCGAGACCTCCTCGACTTCGAAGCTCGGATCCGCACCGGCAACGCCGGTACTCCGGAAGTACTGCGTCCCGCCGACTGCCGCTCCGGTCGCCGCGAGACCGATCGCCTTGAGAACGGTCCGGCGGGAGAGTCCGCTCGAATCGCCGTCTTTCTCGGTGATGTTCAGGCTCACAAATGTTGCCCCCGTCCGTTGATAGCGGTCATCGTTGCTGGTACCCTCCGCATACCCGCATATTATGGTATTATAATATAAAGATGTGGGGTAGTTCCCACACTGGCCTAAAGAACCCGCTCCTGTTTTCGTTTTCCACCTGCCGAAAAGATCCACCCCGGACTCGCCGTAACGTACCGGTCGGGTTCCGTTCCCGACGAACCGTCAGAGCCCCACGAATCGCCCGAATCGGACCGATTTACGCGGGGGCTTTCGAAGCCTGCGTTTTCGAGGCCAGAAGTGTCAACAGCTCCTCTGCGAGTTCCGTCGTCTCGTAGTACCGCCACCGTCCTTCTTTCGTCCTCGAAAGCAACCCGGCCCGTCGGAGTTTCGAGAGCGACTGACTGATGCTGCTCTGTTTGACGTCGAGACGCGGTTCGAGTTCGCACCCACAGACGCTGCCTTCGGCCTTCCAGATGAAAAGCAGGATTCGGTATCTGGTCTCGTTGGCGAGTGCGGCGAACAGTTCGGTTTCCTCCCCGACCGAACGGGAGAGTACGGCATCGAGGCGTTCCTCGGCTCTATCGGGTTCACACCCTCGGACGTTCCTTTCGGCGTCCTCAGTCATATTGGCAATATCGGGTGGAACGTACATATCTCCTGTGGGATATGGCGCCCGCCCGGAACGACTGTCATCCGACCAGCAACCGAGAGAGAACGAAAAGCGTAAAGAGAACACCGAGAACGACGAAGGCGACCCCTTCGAGGGTCGGATCGCCGGCCTCGACCGGTTCCGTCTGACGTGCTTCGGCCTCGGCCTCGGCGGCCGCTTCGGCTTCGCGTTCCTCGATATCCTCGAGCGTGAACCGCCACTCCTCGTCGGCCTCGGAGGGGTTCGGCTCCGCCGGCGGCTCTTCTGGCTCCTCCGGGGTGTCCGAACCGTCCGTCCCGTCGTCGCGTTCGCTCATACGCCCGATACCCGTGGTGGCCGCAAATGGTTGTCGACGGCGATCACTGTACTCTGGTCCCCGGCTCGGCGTCGTCGTGGGTGGTCAACAGGTCCGCCTCCTCGCCCGCCGCGAGCAACATCCCGTCCGATTCGACGCCGAACAGTTCGCTCTTTTCGAGGTTCGCGACGACGACGATCCGGGTGCCGGGAAGCGACTCGAGATCGTGAAGCTCCTTGATCCCGGCGACGATCTGTCGCGTCTCGACGCCGATATCGACTTCGAGTTTCGCGAGCTTGTCGGCCCCATCGATCGGTTCGGCCGATAGCACTTCGCCGACGCGCATATCGAGCTCTTTGAACGCCTCGAAGCTCACCCGGTCGTCGGCGATCGGCTCGATGTCGGCCGCGCCGGTTTCGTCCTCGTCCTCCTCTCCGCCCTCGTCGCCGTCCGCGTCGTCCCCCGCAGCCTCGACGCGTTCCTCGAGCTGTCGGTTGAGCTCTTCGACCCGTTCGTCTTCGATCCCCTCGAACAGCTCCAAGGGCTCGTCGAACGACGTCGGGGGGGCCGAAAGCGCCGCCCCGAGCGTGGCGTCGTGGACGCTGCCCGCCTCGCCGAGCTGTTCCCAGAGCGCTTCGGCCTTTCCGGGCAACACCGGCTCCATGAGCACGGCGATCGCCTTCGAGAGCTGGACGCAGTCCCGGATGACCTGTGCGGCCCGTTCGGGGTCCTCGTCGGTGAGCTTCCAGGGTTCGTGTCGCTGGATGTACTCGTTGCCGAACTTCGCGAGTTCGACCGGCGCGCGCCCGAGACCGCGCACGCGGTAGTCGTTGACGGCTGTCCGGAACGATTCCATCGCGGATTCGATCTCTGCTTCGACCGGCTCGCTCACGTCCGCGTCGGGGGTCCCGTCGTAGTTGCGTTCGGCGAAAAGCAGCGATCGATAGAGGAAGTTCCCGAGCGTGCCGACGAGTTCGCTGTTGACCCGTTCTGCGAGCCCGTCCCACGAGAAGTTCACGTCGGCCGTGAACTCGCTGCCGGTGACGATGTGGTATCGGTACAGATCCGGATGCAGCCCCGACTCGACGTAGTCGTCGGCCCAGACCGCCCGGTTTCGGGAGGTCGAGAAGGCCTCACCGGCGAGATTGACGAAGCCACAGGCCATCACGGCCCGGGGTTCGTTGAAATCGGCCCCGCGCAACATCGCCGGCCAAAAGACCGTGTGATGCTGGATGATGTCGTGGCCGATGATGTGGACGATCTCGCCGCCCTCCGGTCGTTCGGCTCCCGGATCGGCGTGGTTCTTCCAGACCGTCTCCCAGTCGTACTCGTCCTCGCCGACCGCCTCGGAGTACTGTTTCGTCGAGGAGACGTACTCGATCGGGGCGTCGACCCACACGTAGAGGACGAGGTCCTCCCGTTGGCTTTCGGCGGCGTCACCGTTGTTTTGCGGGTAGTCGATCCCCCACTCCATATCGCGGGTGATACACAGGTCCTGCAGTTCGCCCTCGATCCACTCTCTGGGCTGGTTTTTGGCGTTCTCGGTCCCCTCGAGCCGATCGATGAACCTCTGGAGATACTCCTGGAAGTCCGACAGTCGGAGGAACTTGTGGGGTCTGGTGCGGTACTCCGCCGGGTTTCCGGTGATCGTCGAGACCGGATCCTCGATTTCGCCCGGCTCGAGGTGTCGCTGACAGCCCTCGTCGCACTCGTCGCCGCGGGCCGTCTCCCCACAGTACGGACAGGTCCCCTCGACGAATCGGTCCGGGAGCGGCTGATCGGCCTCCTCGTCCCAGGCGACCTGGATCTCCTTTTCGACGACGTGATCGCCGTCGATCCACGACCGGACGAACGACTGGGTCATCTCCGTGTTCGTCGCGTCGTGCGTGTGGCCGTAGTTGTCGAACTCGACGTTGAACTCCGGGAACGTCTCCTCGTACTGCTCGTGATATTCGAGCGCGAAGGACTCCGGATCGACGCCCGCCTCGGCGGCGTTGACGGCGATCGGCGTCCCGTGCATGTCCGACCCACAGACGAAGGCGACCGATTGGCCGAGCCGATCGAGCGCTCGCGAGTAGGCGTCGCCGCTGACGTACGTCCGCAGATGACCGACGTGGAGATCACCGTTGGCGTAGGGTAACCCGCAGGTGACCACCGCCGGCGTCTCGGTGGGGAACTCCTCGTGCATACACGACATCCGGAGCTATGATGGTAAAACACTCCCGTTCTCGGATCGGCGGCAGTCGGGAACAGCCGAACTCTCGTCCGAACACGCCGGCGCTGACGCCTACCGGACCGAATCGAGCAACAGCTTCTGTTCTTTCCGCTTGACCTCGTGTTGGACGTCCCGGACGGCGTCGATGTTCGCCGAGATCGACGAGACGCCCTGATTGACGAGGAACCGGACCATCTCGGGTTTCGAGCCGGCCTGTCCGCAGATGCTCGTTGCGACGTCCCGCTCACGGCAGGTCTCGATCGTGTCGCCGATGAGTCGGAGCACGCTCGGGTGAAGCTCGTCGAACCGGTCGGCGACGTGTTCGTTGTTCCGGTCGACCGCGAGGGTGTACTGCGTGAGATCGTTGGTACCGAAGGAGGCGAAATCGATCCCCGCGTCGGCCATCTCCTCGATCGTCAACGCGGCGGCGGGGGTCTCGATCATGACGCCCCAGGTCCGCTTTTCGGGGTCGATCCCGGCCGACTCCATGAGGTTCCGGGCCCGGATCACGTCCTCGGCGTCGTTGACGAGCGGAAACATGACTTCGACGTTGTCGTAACCCATCTCGAAGAGCCGCCGGAACGCCTCGAGTTCGTGCGCGAACAGCTCCGGTCGATCGAGGCTACGGCGGATTCCCCGATATCCGAGCATCGGGTTGTGCTCGTGGGGTTCGTCCTCGCCGCCCTCCATCTGTCTGAACTCGTCCGTCGGCGCATCGAGCGTTCGGACGCGGACCGGTCGGGGGTAGAACTCGTCGGCGACGCCGCGGACGCCGTCGACGATCTCCTCGACGTAGGCGTCCTCGCCGTGGTCGGCGATGTACCGCTCGGGCGTCTTGTTCGTCGAGAGGATCATGTGCTCCATCCGGAGCAGTCCGACGCCGTCGGCACCGGTCGCCGCCGCGCGTTCGGCGGCCTCGGGGATGGAGACGTTGACTTTCACCTCCGTCGCGGTCATCGGCTTGACCGGGCTCTCCGGGCGGACGGCCTCGACCGCGTCGGTTTCTTTGTCCGGTTCGGCGGCGCCCTCGGTGACGCTCCCCCTGTCGCCGTCGATCGTGACGATCTGTCCGTCCTGGAGCCGTTCCGTGGCGCTGCCGGCGCCGACGACCGCCGGTGCCCCCAGTTCCCTCGCGACGATCGCCGCGTGGCTCGTCATCCCGCCCTCGTCGGTGATGATCCCGCTTGCGCGTTTCATCGCCGGCACCATATCGGGGGTCGTCATCTCCGTCACGATGATGTCGCCCTCGCCGACCTTGTCGAGTTGATCTAACTTTCCGACGATCCGGGCCGGCCCGGAGGCGATCCCCGGCGAGGCCCCGAGTCCCTTCAGAATCACGTCACCGTTTCCGTTGCCGTCGGCTTTCGCCTCCGCGGCCGATTCCTCGGAGATCGTCGTGATCGGCCGGGACTGCAGCATGAACACTTCGCCATCCACGATCGCCCACTCGACGTCCTGTGGCTCGTCGTAGTGGGACTCGGCCCGCTCGCCGAGCTCGACGAGTCGACCGATCGCTTCCTCGTCGAGTACCTGTGCGTTCCGTCGGTCTTCGGGGACATCACGTTCGACGGTTTTCCCCGTCTCGCCGTCCTTGACCATCTCGATCTTCTTGTCCGCGACCGTCGCCGACAGTGTCTCGCCGGTCTCACGATCGATGACGTAGTTGTCCGGCGACACCGATCCGGAGACGACCGCCTCACCGAGGCCCCACGCGGCCTCGATGATGATCTTCGGCTCCCCCGTCGAGGGGTGAGAGGTGAACATCACGCCCGATCTGTCGGCGTCGACCATCCGCTGGACGACGACGGCGATGTCGACGATGTCGTGATCGAACCCCTGTTCGTTGCGGTAGTAGATCGCCCGCTGGGTAAACAACGACGCCCAGCAGTCCTTGATTCGATCGATGAGGTCCTTTCGGGTGATGTTGAGGTAGGTGTCCTGCTGGCCGGCAAATGAGGCGGTCGGCAAATCTTCCGCCGTTGCCGAGGACCGCACCGCGACGAACGCCTCCCCGTCGTCGAGGTCGTCGTACGCGGCGAGAATGTCCTCCTTGACGTCCTCGGGCATCTCCGTTTCGAGAATGAGTTCCTCCGCCTTCGCCTCCGCCTCGGCGAGTGCCTCGGAGTCGTCCGAGTCGATGTCGACGGCCTCGAACAGCTCCTCGTCGATTCCCGTCCCCTCGATGAACGCGCGATACGTCCCTGCGGTCACGACGAACCCGGGCGGGACCGGCAGTCCTGCAGCCGTCATCTCGCCGAGCGAGGCACCCTTGCCGCCGACCAACCCGATGTCGTCGGAGCCGATCTCGTCCAGCCAGAGTACGGGCCTGTCAGAGTCGTCCGTCCCGTCTGCTGTCATTGTGGTATGGTTCATTGCCCCCCAACTTAGGCCATTCGTTCGGCTTTCGGAGGGCGAGCGGACGACTTTCGGGCCCGGACGGAGCGGCCCGGATCGATTCAATCGACGGCTTCGATGATCCCGTCGTCACCGAGTTCCGGGACCGCGATCGTTCCATCCAGCGCCGTGACCGCACGCCCCCCGACTTCGATCGGATCGGTTCGGGCCCGAACCCGTACCCATCCGGGACGGTCGATGAAATGGCCCTGTTCGAAGACCATCTCTTCGGGTAGCTCCCCGTCGAAGGCCTCGACCTCGCGGAGATACGCCCCGACGGCGCCCGAGGCGGTACCGGTGACCGGGTCCTCGTCGATCCCGACGGCGGGGGCGAACATCCGGCCGTGGAGCGTCGAGTCGCCCTCAAGCGCGTCGAACGTGAAGGCGTACAGGCCGGTCGCGTCGAACTCGTCGGTCAGCGCTTCGATCGCCCCGAAATCCGGCTCGGCCCCCGAGAGGGCCGCGAGGAAGTTCACGGGAACGACGAGATATCTGAGGCCGGTCGAGGCCGTCGCGACCGGGAGATCGGCACCCACGTCGGCCAGCGTCGCGGAGTCGATCCCGAGCGCCGAGGCGATCCGATCGTAGCCCGGGTCGACCCGAGTCACGTCGCCGACCTCCTGGCGCATCCGGACGGTCCCGCCGTCGAGCTCGATATCGATGACGCCGACTCCCGTCTCGATCGTGTGTTCGCCGTCGGGGAGTCCCCTCTCGTCGGCCAGCCACGCGCCCGCGGCGACGGTCGCGTGACCGCAGAGATCGATCTCCCCGGCCGGCGTGAAATACCGGATCCGATGATCGGCTGTCGAACTCGGGCACAGAAACGCCGTCTCGGAGGCGTTCAACTCGCGGGCGATCGCTGCCATCTGTTCGTCCGTCAACCCCTCGGCGTCGGGGACGATCCCGGCGGCGTTACCGGCGAGTGGCTCGTCGGTGAACGCGTCGACGAGAAGTGCGCGTCGTGTCTCCATACAGGGACCTCCGTCGCGAGTGACTTAAATAGGGGGCCGACGATCCCGGACGGTCGAAACGCACTCCATCGCGTACTAGTCGGAACAGCCGTTCGGCCGATCGCGCACAAACATATAGGTGGACGTTAGCCGATAGCACGGACGATGTCGCGAAACCACGAGTACGTCACCGTCGACGGAACCGAGTTCCACTACGTCCACGAAGGGTCCGGTCCTCCGCTCGTTTTGGTCCACGGATGGCCGGAGTACTGGCGAACGTGGCGCAAGAACGTTCCAGCGCTGTCGGAGTCGTTCGACGTGATCGTGCCGGATCTCGCCGGGTTCGGGCAGTCCGAAAGCCCGGACGTCGGGCCCGACGAGGGGTACGGCGTCGAGGAACACACCGCCGACCTGCTGGCGTTTACCGAGGCGCTCGACGTCGACGAGTTCGGGCTCGTCAGCCACGACCTCGGTGCCTACGTCGGCCAGCGGATCGCGCTCGAACGGCCCGAGCGGCTCTCCGGGCTGTTCTTTTTCGACTGTCCGTACCCCGGAATCGGAAAACGCTGGCGGGACTCGGACCACATCGGGGAGATCTGGTATCAGTCGTTCAACCAACAGCCCTGGGCGGCGGATCTCGTCGGCTCGAGCCGGGAGACCTGCCGGCTGTACATCGACCACTTCCTCACTCACTGGGCCGGCGACCCGGACGCCTTCGAGGAGGCCGACCGGGAGGCCTGGATCGACACGTTCTCCCAGCCCGGCAAACTCCAGGGCGGGTTCAACTGGTATATCGCCGCCGACGAGCCCCGAAAGCGGTTGATGCGTGATGGCGCACCGTCCATGGACCGGATCGAGGTTCCGACACGTATCCTGTGGGGCGAGGAAGACCCCATCGTCAAATCCGAGTGGGCCGACCGGCTCGATGAGTACTTCGCCGACTACCGACTGGAGACGGTCCCCGACGCCGGACATTTCCTCCATTACGAGCGTCCCGAACTGGCGAACGAGGAGATCGAGGCGTTCTTCAGCGAATCGGTGTGAGTCGCTCGGACCGTTCGGATCGTTCGGACCGTTCGGATCGTTCGGATCGTTCGGACCGTTCGGATCGTCCGGTGGAATCCCTGCCGGGTCCGAAGCGGTCGGCACTTATTAACCCCGACCGATCCCAGGGACGTGTATGAGCGAACTCCCCGACGAGTTCAACTGCACGGTCACGAACTGGGAGTACATCTACGGGCTGTGTCGGGACGTCTCCATCGAGATCAAACGGGCGACGTTCGAACCCGACGTCGTCGTCGCCCTGGCCCGCGGCGGCTGGTTCGCCGGTCGGTGTCTCTGTGATTTCCTGGGACTCGACGACCTGACGAGCCTGAAGATGGAACATTACGTCGGTACCGGTGTGAAGGCCGACGAACCGCAGGTCCGCTATCCGATGCCCGAGGGGAGCGTCGAGGGGAAAGACGTCCTCGTCATCGACGATATCGCCGACACGGGCGGATCGATCAGCCGGGCCCACGAGTACGTCACCGACCGCAACGCCGCCTCGGTCCGGACCGCGACGCTGCAGCTTCTCGGGACGAGTGACTTCGATCCCGACTTCGTCGGCGAGCGCCTCGAGACGTGGACCTGGGTCGTCTACCCGTGGAACTTCATCGAGGACATGATCGATCTCATCAGCGGTGTCATGAAGAAAGCCGACGCGGAGACGTTCACGCGCGAGGACATCAGACATCACCTCTCGGTGTATCACGACATCGAACGGATGGAGATGGAGGTCGCCCAGCCGAACCGCCTCGACGAGGTGCTCTCGGAGATGGAGCGGCGGGAGGTCGCTTCACC
>LKMJ01000758.1_pt1 | contig 26342 bp, 22 predicted proteins | sample 643391 | NCBI WGS metagenome assembly LKMJ01 (sample SAMN04112250, study PRJNA286221) | soda lake metagenome | biome: soda lake; feature: Kulunda Steppe; material: water; isolation source: sample PL-Br10 brine of Picturesque Lake | place: Russia: Kulunda steppe | collected 2010-07 | reverse complement strand
CTTGCTCGCCGGGTCAAAGACGACTTCACGGATGCAGACGGGCCGAGCGAACAGTGGGAAGTACTGCGCCGCCCAGTCAATAACCGAGTGAGCGAACTCCGTGACTCCGGTATCATGGGCATTGGTTCAAAAGATGATGTTGCTGACGAGGTTAAGGCCAGGAGCCGTGCTATTGACGACGATATTGAGACCTATGAGGACCTGACCGCTTCACTGCAGACTGTCGAAGAACTTCTCAGCGTTCGCAGAGAAAAGCTACAAGACCTCTTACAGCAGTATCATACGTGGCAGACGGAGGTGCGTGGATATCAAGAGACTGTTAAAGATGCTATTTCCCGTCAAGAAAACACGGTAAACAATCAGAGGGAAAAGGTACGGCATCCACCACAGGGGGACGACAAACAATTCCTTAAGATTCCGGTTTCCGATCCGGATATGTTGGTGGAGTTCGTCTTCGGTGAACAGGTAGACTTCAAGGAGTCGATTGAGAACCTGCAAAAAGAATACGACACCGAATCGAATCGGACAGCGATTCGCCGGAAGCTTCAAAATGAGGTGTCGATCGAGACACTCGAAACGCAGGCCATAGTTGATAAAGACACGATTTATCAGGATCTTGTGACAGTTCTCGGAGCATTGGAACACAATACCCCTGGTACTGGTGGAGCAATTGTCGTCCCTGTCTCCCATGAGGAAGATAACTGGCCAGCAGCGGCTGGCGAAAGCGGGTTTGGTGGGATCCTCAGTGCTAGTGATTTGCGAGCTAGTATCGTTACGCCTGACAGGGGCAAAGGCTCTGGAAAGGTTACCTCCGGATTACCTGGCACGATTCGCTTCGTGTACCTAGAGTTGGATGTGCAACTTGATGCTCTGAACGAGTTCCGGACCATGGAAGCATGGTACGAAAATGATCGAATCCTCAGTATCATGGATTCTGACGAAGATGACCCCGAACAGGAAATCAACTGGGCCTATCCGGAGTTGGCAGGCAAGTTCACCACGGGAGGCACGATAGAATCACTAGATGAGACCGAGTTAGGTAGCTAGATCAAAGCAATTGAGGCCTGGAAGAGGCAGTCCGCCGGACCGAACCACACGTTTCACTAGATCTAGACTATTTGTTCACCAAACCAAAGGTATTAGTTCTATCCATAATATTTACTCTCCATGAACTTACAGAAGCTGCTATTTATTTGTCTTGTCATAGCCGTCGGCGTGGGCGCTGGTAGTGCAGGCATTGTCCACGCAAATAGTGGAGATTCCCTGTCCCAGTCACAAGATGCTGAGACCACGACCACTGAAGAAGAAATCGTTCAGGTGACGACCGAATATCCGACCGACGAGAGTAATCAGGCCATCGGCGTGACCGTCCAGATTGCGCCAGAACAGGAGACTGTGACCGATGTAGAAATCGATATCCGGCAATCAGAGGAGTCGTTTATCGATCATGACTCGTATGGGATTTCAGTTGAACCGAGCGGGGCAGCCGAGATTAATGAAGAGCTTCAAGATGCTGGGACCCACCACATTAAATCGTACGAAATATCGGAGCTTGAACCGGGTGAGAATGTCGAAATTAGGTTTGAGGCGTACCCACGCCAGTTGACGGCAGATGACGAGATGATTGATGCAGCTTCGGTACAGTACGAATTCCGTCGCGGCGGTGTGTCTGTACCAGATGCTGGTATCGCATCGATTGACGCAGAAACCGATATTTCTGGTTCACCTGTATATCAGCTACTTGACCTCAGGACACAGGTCAATAGTCTGGAAACACAAGTCGAAGAGCTTGAGGCTGACGACGATGAAGTTGTAGAAGATGATGACTCGGTACTCCCTTGGATCATGTTCGGTGTCGGGGTTCTTGGCCTTCTTGCCGGTGTGGGTGGCATCGTCTATACACGACGGAACGGTACTAGCGATCCACCAATAACCGAGTACGATCTCCAACGGTATAAGAGCGATATTGAAGATCTGAGTCAAAACGCGGAACGCTACGGTAACGAACGAACTGCAGATCAGGCAGCGGAAATCGCTAAACAACTCGAGGACGAACTAGACGATCGGTAGCGGTCGCCGTTTTTCGAACCTGATCATCCCACTACGGTCAGGGGTCCAATTTGGACAGATCCCAGTCATCTACTGACTGGTCCGTTAGCCACATTTCAATTGCTCCGCCACCCAGAAGCACCACGGTAATGAGTACTAACCCAGTCCGTGCTATCCCGGAAGCCAGAACGGCCACCAATCCGTGCAATATTGCTCCGGCAACGGTGTACAATCGCAGACTGTGACGACGCCAATCATCAGCATGGTTGGCAATTCGACTGATATGTCCAAAGTAGCCAAGCCACAGGACCGGCAAAATCATATACACAGCCCAGTGGTTAGGAGAAATCGCTTCCGTCATTACTCCCAGCACTGGCCAGACCATCACCATGACCACTAGACTCCAGACGACCACGTGATGCTCTCTGCCAACAGAATGTTCTCCGCGACGTCGAGTTACAACCACTGACGCGAGTAACCCTACGATGATGAGTGGCCACACGAGTACGAACGACAGGTCACCAAGCGTGGATGTACGATCGGCGACGATCGTCATCAGGACCCATCCCAGTACAGCAGGGAGGATCCCCCCTACTGGTCTTGCAGTGACACTGGGTGCCGACCCACCGGTGCTTAACCCTGCAGTGGGTGTGGTAACGAAAGATGACACTCGGGCCAGGTACCGGTAACAGACCCACAACCCGTAAGTCCCGCAAGCAAAAATCGTAACCGGAAACCCGAGCAGTCCCCAACCCAGCAACGGCGTAGCTCGAAGTGTCTCGGTTGACAGGATCAAACCGTAGTTGAGATCAAGAAGCGCCTGAAATCCGATGACATACAAAAGAACGAACTGGATGCTAGTGAGGGCAATAAACCACGTCAGAATCATACCGTGGATTCCTTGAGAAGCCATAGACAGATGATCAAATAGATACTGTTCAGCATCCGGCACCGTCTGACTCCGATCATTGAGAACTGTCAACAGTACCCCTCCAAGGACGATTAGATCACTGAGAGGATAGGCCAGAAAGAGGAGCAATATGACGACTCCAGCGAGAACGACTGGGAGAAGAATCATACTTGTCCCCGCGATAACGTCACCAACCGAGCCAATAAGCTCGCGCATCTGACCATCTCCCCGCTGGGTGGTATCTGGTGGATTTCGGAGCAATTGTCGGTACTGATCAGTACTTCTCCAGCGCCGCCACACAAAAAGATAGAGAACCCATGCAAGTATGATCACAAAAAAGAGACTGCCAGCGCTTCCGATGGTCGGTGTATCCGTGATGTCGGCCATGAAGGAAGCGATTGCCAGAGCCGACAGAAGTGCCGTGATAGCAAACAGTACTACAAACCCTCGTTCACCACCGGCGGGTGGAAGCTGATTCTGATTGGAGTATGCTCTTGGCGCAAACAGTGCTGCGATATAGCCAAATAAGAGCCATGTTGTGACGAATGCTAGCCAGTCAACATCAGCAATCTCAATCCCTAACGACAGTATCACTACTGCGATATCGACGAGTGCATCATCAGTGGGTGTCAATGACGGCAGCCGCCAGACTGCATCGACACAGACTAGCGTCACCAATTTTGCTTTCCACGACGTCCTCAGGACACCCATGATACTTACTATATCTTGACCTATTAGATAAAAATATGACGTAAGTAGTAATGAATAGGACTTAATGTTCGAGAACCAAGGGAGAAGTCTCAGTTACCCAAAGGGTTAATTTGACAGTATGTATCGGGGGTACTATGAGCAGATACGTTATTTCGGATCATCATTTCGGCCATACGAACATCATCGAATACTGCGACCGGCCGTTTTCTAGCGTCGGGGCCATGAACAATACACTGTTGGACCGTCATTACGAGACAGTTGACGATGAGGCCGTCCTGATCCATCTGGGCGATGTCGCGATGGATATGCAGGACGGACGGGAAACGATCGAGTACTTCCAGCGACTCGACGGTGATTTGTTGGTCCGAGGTAACCACGATGTGGGATTGGAGCCAGAGCAAGCACCATTCCCGGTGCTTGATTCGTGTGTTCTCAATCATGACGACTACACGTTCTATTGTGCACATCGGCCTGAGGATATTCCCGATGATTGGGACGGGTGGATTATCCACGGCCACATGCATAACAACGACACAGATGGGTACCCGTTCGTGGCCGTTGATGATCAGCGGGTGAATGTTAGTAGCGAACTCCTGAATTTCCGGCCACTCGCTCTTGATACGATCACGAGTATCATCAATAAGTGTCCAGAGGGAAGTCGTCTCCGTGACATCAACGTCGCTAAAGAACGTCTTGAAATAAATTTGTAATAGCCGTAGGGCCGAGTCTTCCAAGAAATTGAACGGTCCTCAGTATTACCCATCTGTGAGTTCAAATACAACCTCGACAGTTTCTGATGCAGTGATAGGAGACGGCTGAATGACTGTCCCCCGATTCATTTCTAGTGCTTCATCAACAAGACTGTCCATCCCCAACCCGTCACGCTTTTCGGTCACATCCAATACGTCCCCGACTTCAAGATCCTCTGTAGACGCGATACTCTCAGCCTTCTCTCGTGCCCTCTGCGTAGCCTTTATGAGGGCCTCTTTTTCGAGCTGACGTGCTACCGATTTGTCGGCTGAGAAGTTCACCTCACGCACCATTCCGCCGGCGTCAGTTACGTCAATGACAACTCCCTCAACAGCATCTGGGGTGCAATCAATCTCAAGATGTTCTGTTGCTTCAAACGGGGCATCGGTGTTGCACTCGTAGAAGTCGGCAGGGTCCTCAACCGTGAAATCAACAGTCCGAACCTGCTCCTCGTCGATCGACGTCACCGAGGACCGAATCGCAGCAGCTCGATCTTTCGCATTTGCGTAAGCGGCTGCTGTTGTCTCACCGGTTCCGGAAGCGGCGACTTTGATCAATGCTAACACCGGGAGCACCTCTGCCTGACCTGTCGCATCAACCTGAACTGTTCGTGTCATCGTACTCTCACAACAAATCAGATAGCTACGGAGGTAATTAATTGTTGGCAAGCCGAAATCACCGCGCCGATCTCGTTTTCAAGATCATTGATCAGCCATCAGTAGAACTGCATCAACATCACTCTCTTGCTATTCTCGGGCGTCGTACTGGCTGGAATAAAATTGCACCTCTGGTGAACAACTTGAAATCAATCCCTGAGCATTATTAGACCCCTCCCCTCGTCTGACATGACGTTAATCAATACTGCCCTATCGTGTGAAGCTCGTACTAACATCATGAAGTGAGCCGTCAATAGACAGTTTGAGACGGCCTCGGACATCCCCCTCGTTATTTGGCTCAAAAACGGTCTGCGAGAATTCGTGCGACTGCCCATTATATAATAAGTCGATAGAACAGATTTTCTCTCTTGAGATTGCACGTCCCCGTTCAGTTTCAAAATAAAACACAGCAGTAACCTTATTGGCAGGAGCATTTCCAAAGTTTGCTATATGACCGTCAATCACTACGTCTCCGTCACCAGTGGGTTCTGCTGACCACTTGTGAACAAGTACCGGCTGATCATTCACTGGATACGCTCTAACGCTCGCATTTGTGTACCGAGGAGGAATGGATCCGTAGTCCCATCCTGGAGAAGTTGTCTCTACGAGTGTGTACTCCTCCCCCTCATGTTCAACGCATGCCCCACCAATATTAGCATGGAAGGAGACGCCCAGCATCATATGTTGTTTTCTTGGAAGGACAAGGATTGCAACATTGTAACCGAGTTCCCGCAGAATGGCCCCAAGGATGATCGAGGAGTCCTCACAATCTCCCCCTTCGTGTAGCAGTGTTTCGATCGGGAATTTCGGATATTCGAGTTCTCCTTGAGTAACCTTATCAGAGGCATATTCGAAATGTTGAACGAAACTACGTGCGACCTCGTGTAGCTGGTCCTCTGGAATATCATAGTCAGTGCAGAACTCTTTCAATCGGTCTATGATATCTCGAATAAGTCCTTGGTCGAATGGGTCGGCAATATACGTAGCAAACGATCGAGTACGGTATCTCCGAGCATAATATCGATATAACCGTTTTGGAACATCAAGTTCGAATGATTCTGAATGATACTGATACTGCCAATCGAAATTACGGACAAATGATCGGTTTGATGATTCTTCGTCGGATTTTGGCTGAGACTGTCCTGACCAGCCCGGGTGACTCTCTTCGTATTGGGCTGAGGTATTATTATCACTTGGTTGTGATGTCGGTGGCGATGTGGTCATATCTGGAGTGAGCCAGGACTGGTTCAATTGCATGAGTAATTCCCGGAACTCCTCAGATTCGATGTTTCCAGCGTCTCGCTCTGCTCGTAATTGTTCGACAGCTTCAAGCAACGACCCCGCTTTGATCGTTTGGTCAGCCATTCGATAGGAGGTTAACGTATTAGAAGATAAAATTTTCCTGTTTTAACTACACATAGCCCATCTATGACAAATATTTTATACGAGAAGGAACCATAGAATTCATCTCATTGCTTCTTACAGCCCGGTTCATTTTCCCGCTTGTAGTTGGTGATTGCAACAACGAACCGGAGACAGAGCGCATGGAACACATCTGCTCATGATTGGAGGCGGCCTCGAGCGCGGACCTGCCCGAGGCCGCAGTGCTTGACTGTGTAGTTGGTTCGTTCGATCTTAGTAAGAGGGAATTGTATTTACTTCATGAGCACACGCTTAAACAATAACTTGCCGTAAATATGTCCGAAGTTTTTTAAACTAAGGCGAAACCATATTTGATACTGAGTCTCAAAGAATTTGCTCCACGCCAATATAATCAACATATCAATGGATTCCGCCCAACGAAACCGAGTGTCCATACGGAGGTTCAGAAATGGATATTGATGAAAATATATCTGTCAGCAGATTTGGTGTGACAGGAGGGCTAATGATTGTAGGGTTGGGATTTCTTACTTTATATATAGGATTGTTCGTATTTCCTATTTGGTATTCAATTTTTACTTTTATACCTGGTGGTATTTTATTTATAATTATAGGGATAATCTTCTCGATCGGTGGAGGAATTCTCGGAAAGGTAGTGGACAAAGGTCTGCGCTGTAAGGAGTGTGGTGCAAAAGTCAACGGGAACGGTATGTATTGCGAAGAGTGTAGTGCAAACCTATCGTCTCAAGAGACAAGTTGTGGGTATCAAGAGGAACAAAATGATGGTATTCGTGGGGGGATAGTAGAGGGGTACCGTAAAATGTTGCCTCAGCATTTTTTTCTGGCAATGACCTTTTACACATTCCCAGTTTTCGTACTCGCAATAATATACCATATCCTTCCGAGTAGCTACGATACGGGAGAGTTAGCTATTGCTATTTTATCACAAGTCTTGTTAGCTCCGATCTGGGCTGTGCCGCTGATCATAATCTTATATTGTACTATTACAGGAGTTCGCGCGTCGTCATCTAAACTTTATTGGATTGGATCATATATGGTGACATTCGCCCTTTTTTTCCAACAGACACATACTATTGAGGGCGGAGGATTTTCTGAATACGGTAGTATGACGAGAGAATCTCTGGGGTTTTTTCAGGCATTTTTCGAATTAACTGTATTGCTAATAGTCGTCTCTTCCGGATTAGCAATAACAATAACAATGCTGCAAATAATGATTGGGATATATTCGAACATACGTGTGTTAATAATAGAGATAATACAAGATGTGCTCGGACTGCCTGAGTCTGCAATCGAAGCTATCCTTGACTTTTTTTGATGTCCATAGCACGTATAAACAATCCTCACACGTGGGCGGTTTGATTATTGTTCCAGTTCGAAATGAGTTTAGAAGTGGGTGCACCAAGCGTACGGAGTATGAACTAGTCAGAGAGCATCCGTTCAGTGGCGGATATTGATAGTTCGTTGGTATCAGCGGTGGTCCGACGTGGGGTGCACGCTTCTTTGAGAACGGTGAATACGGTCTTAGGGCTGTTGAATCGAATACGAAGACTACCAGGCGGGCTATCCTATGACATGCTCTACTGAAACTAATAGTTGTAATTTCAGCAATAGTTATAAAAATGGGAGTAGTATTTGTGGCCAATAATGACGGTGAACATTACTGGCGGTACCAGCAACTCACTTCCGACATCTGGGGGAGTAACGACGATCGAAGCACGAATTGATCCCCTAGCCAAAACAAAGCCCACGAAGAGACACGTTGTATTACTCATTGACACGAGCGGATCAATGGCCGGTGACAAAATAGACAACGCAAAAAATGGTGCAGGGAGTGCGCTTGGGAAATTAGATAAGGAAGATTACGTGAGCGTCCTCGGTTTCGATACAGAGGTTCAGACCGTACTTCCAATAGACTCTTGGTCAAATATAGATCAAAAAGGTGCAAACAAAGAGTTGACCAATATCGATTCTGGTGGAGGGACTGACATATACAAAGGACTTGAGAACGCAAGGGATCAACTTATAGAACACGCTCCCAATGACTCAGAGGCTGTCAAGCGAATTATCTTACTTTCAGATGGCCAGGATCGGTTCGACCCCGAAACCTACCGCGACCTCGCAGAAGAGTACAACGAGTGCGGGATTTCCATAATGGCAGCCGGTATCGGAGGAGGGTACGACGAAGAGGTAATGCTGGCGTTAGCGAACGGGTCAGGTGGTGTTCCCGCAGACCTGTCACAAGAGGATATCGATGCGTTCCTCGACGAGACAGTCAGCGATACGGATCAGGTTATTGTACCAAATCCGGAACTCAAGATCCATCCGGCACACGGATTCATATTAGATGACAAAACAGTCTTTTTTGACGCGCCGAAAATCGAACAACGGGAGATCGACCATGATCAATCTCCGCCATCAGTTGGTCTTCCCGAACTACAAGTAGGCGATCCTCATCGATTGACGTTTAAAATACTCGGGCAACCCAAAGCTGGGGGCTTGAGTTATGAAATTGCAACATTACGAGTAGAAGACGGATCAGGATCAAGAGTAGCTGAAACGACCGTTGACGTTGACTACACAGATCAAGCGGGACTCGAACGTGTCGACATAGAAGAAAACCGGGCGATTGCGGAGGTGACTGTAGGTATTCAGGATCCGGAGACTTCAGAAACAGAAGTGAGAGAGAAAATCAAAGAAATTGAGGATCAAGGCTGGATTGATACTGCGGATGAGCTCAAACAGAAGCTAAATACAGCCGAAGAAGCAGGCGGTATCATTCGGGTGGGCAAAAATAGGCTTGATACCGAAGACTAAGCGCCAAAAAAAATAAAAACAAAGAACAACATTCACGAATTAGAGAAACAATGATAGACCCTGATCCTTCTGAAGACCAAGATCCAGACGAGAACTCCGAGCGTACCGACACGACAGACACAACAGAGCAGAGTAGCGGTACGTCTAACGAAGAACAAGAAGAGAAAATCGACGATGGAGAGACCGGCAATTCAAAGACAGGTGAAACTGTTCCAATTGATCCGGAACCACAAAATGAGAGTACTGAAACCCAATCAGGCCGACAAGGGACAAAAAATCTAGAAGACAGCGAAGGGGAATCAGCAGTCAGTTCTGAAGACCGGGCAGAGAATGGTACAGTTAGCACAAACGAATCAGATGCGTCCACGAACTCAGAACCACATTCCTCACAAGAACCAGAAAAGGAGAGTAAATCAGTTGCTCGGCTTGAGGAAAGAATTGAGACGTTAGAGGAAACTGTGGAAGAAAGCCAGCAGCGAATTGACGATCTTGAGTCTCTACTAAGTGATTATCAGCGACGAAACGAGCACGAACACGAGGAAATCAAGAATTACGCAATCGAAGATTTTGCGAGAGATATGCTGGATATCAAGGACAATCTTCAAGACGCCATTGAGCTTGAAGATCTCCAAGAAGGACCAGAGCGTCGACTTCAGATCATCACCAAGCAGTTCGATCAGGTCTTTACCTCTGAACAGATCGATAAGATTGAACCCGCTCTCGGTGAGGAATACGATAACGATCTTCACCGGATGATCGACAAGGAGGCAACTGACTCATACGACACCGAAGAAATCGTGCGAGTGGTCGAAATAGGGTACGCAATCTCCGAACGAGTGATCAGGCCAGCACAGGTAGTTGTTAGTGAGTAGTCCGGTTAAATATCGAAATCACCGTCAACTTCTTCTCCACTTTCCTCGTCGACAGCCTCAACGTGAAGAATTCCGTTCTTATCGTAGTCATAGGTGACCTCAATTCTTGGGACGCCGGCAGGCCGTGGAGAGATGCCGGTCAATAGGAGTTCTCCGATTTCTTCGTTTTCTCTGGCAATCCCACTCTCTCCTTGATACACACCGACACGGACTCTAGTCTGATTATCACTCGTCGTCGTGTACATCCCAGTGCCTTCAGCGTTGTCCGTGCTTGTCCCTTGCTCGATGAGCACGTCCATACTCCCATCTTTTAACTCAGTCCCAAGGGAGTGGCTGATAATATCAGTAATACTGTCTTCAGCACCAGTAATACTCTCTTCTCCACCACCTGTATGTACTTGTGCTTGGTGGGCTTTCCGAGCGTCCTCGGATTGGAAAGTTTCGTCACAATCTGGCTGTGTGCACTCGAAAGCGTCTTCGGAGTCAGAATGATCTTCGTCGTAGTGCTCGTTAAGGTGGAGTATTGCATCGAACTCTTTCCCACACACACTGCATCGGTACCCCGTTTTGATTTCGCGCTGTGCATACACTGCTGCACCCTGCGCGACAATCTTATCAGGATCAATTGTTAGTGTCGGTTCGGTACCGAGAAACTGTTCAAGACGTTCCTGAACTGCTGGAATCTGTGTGGATCCGCCCACCAGTAGTGCCGTGTCAAGGTCATTGGTGGAGAGGTCAGCCTTGTTAAGTGCAGTCGATACGGGATCGATAGACCGATCTAGGAGTTCTTCGACAGTATCTTCGAACGTTTCTCTCGTGACTTTCTCCTCAATCTCGATGATTTCACCGTTGATTTGGCCGAGGAACGGTGCTAACGCTTCAGCTTCTTCGTCAGTTGAGAGATCAATCTTTGTTTCTTCGGCTTCTGTACGGAGGTTTGCTCTGACTTCCTCGTCGTCAAGAATGTCAATGCCGTGTTCCTCTTCATATCGATCCGCAATCAGCTCCATCAGTGCCCTATCAAAATCAGCGCCCCCTAGACTGTTGTCCCCATCCGTTGCTAGAACTTTGTACTCGTCATTGGCAACCTCAATAATCGAGATATCCAGTGTTCCACCCCCGAAGTCGTACACAAGTATCGTTTCGTCTAGCTCCTTCCCGTTCCCGTATGCGAGTGCTGCTGCAGTTGGTTCGTTCAGAAGGTGGATGTCGTCGATGCCAGTAATCTCAGCAGCTTCTTTCGTTGCGGCAGTTTGTTTGATTGTAAAGTATGCTGGAACTGTGACAACTGCTTCATCAACATCATCTCCGAGATACTCCTGCGCATCGGATTTGAGTTTGTTGAGGATCTCCGAGGAGACTTCAGGAGGCGTATACTCGGAACCTTTAATTTCTACCGTATGGTCCTCCTCTCCCATATGACGTTTAATTTCTCGAACGACTTGCTCCGGTTCGGCAGGTTCACGATCAATTGCCCGTCGGCCGACGAGTGCTTTGCCGTCCTCATTATAGTGAACAACAGACGGTGTCAGTCGCTTTCCTTCATTGTTCGCAAGCATTTGTGGGTCGCCGCCCTCAACAATCGCCATCCCACTGTTTGTTGTGCCTAGGTCTATTCCTAATATCTTCTCGCTTGCCATGTTAGTGAGCCATTAATGCAGGAGTAATTATTCTTTGGGTAGATACTAACGTTTGATTTTTATTTAGATATTCATTACTTTGAAAAGCGCACTGTCTAGCTCAGCAAGTTCGAGAAACAAGGAGACAGTAGCGAGAACTGATCATGGAACTGGCAGACCTCCTCAAAGAACGTTTAGATATCAAGAACGAAGACGTTTGAGAGAACGATCGTACACCGACACCCGTACGCTGTTTTACGGTTTGGTTCACTCGACTAGACTGTCCTTGCGTGGTTCTCCAAAGCGGTTACTCCTTGGACAAGATTCAACCGATGGGAGTTACTAGCAGTAGGTTTTATATCACCTCAATAAATTCTATCAGCAGTGGCGAATAAAGCGATACGAGATCCGGAATCCGCCGACAGATCCTCTCAAAAACTTACAACTACGTCAACTGTTAGCGCTGGCTTCAACAGAAAAACTACTAACCTCCACGATATCCAGCTTCACCCCGACACACTCGGTGAGTTTCCAAATGTTTCAGAAGGAGAATTTCTCAAAATAACCGCTGATCACGACGAGAGGTCGCTGGAGTTCTATGGGCGGGTTGAGGCTCTTGACGACAGATTTGACACTGAAATCAAACCAGACGAGGTCGGAGTCGGGATTCATTGTCGGCGTGGAATCGCAGTGTCAATCGGCGATGAGGTACTTGTGGAAGAAGTCGATTTAGAGACCATCGGATTCCGGCAGCGAATGATGAATAGCATGCTGAGGTTTCGACCCGCTTCGTGTCGAGTTCGAAAAGCATCCTCACCTGATGCAGGGTATCGTGTTTGTCGGATACCACCAGAAGTGAAGGATCTTGTTGGTATTGAGTGGGGCGACCGAATTGTGATACAATCGGCAAACGCTCGTCTTCGTGGGATGAAAGCACTCCCTCTGCACGAGCGACTAGAAGAGAAGTATCGAGACCGTGAAGAAGAAGCTCCGACTCGATATCCACCACCGTTCGTTGATACGAACGAAGCCAGTCGTGCTGGTCTGCTCCTTGATTTGCCAAGAATTTACATTAGTGCTAGTGCCCGGAACGAGTTACAACTACGGGGTGACGGCGTGTATCAACCCGTTAAGGTCCACAGAGATACGAGCGACGTGTTCGTTCGACTGTTCGATAAGTTATCAATTCCAATTGTGTTGGGCGCTGCAACGATAATCATCGGATTTGATATCTCGATGAGACTTAAGATTGTCGTGTTCATTGTGGCTCTAATCGTAGCGTTATTCTCAATTAGACTCCACGCCCGTCGGGTTTTACTGGAATGATTATTCGGCTCTGTTGGAATCTTCAGCAGTGAAAATTCTGTTTCGGCTCTCGTCTACGGGAATGTTGATCTTTCATTCGCCGCAAATAGAGACCAAATCATAAAGAAAAGATACGTTACGGATTGTCCTGATGAGCGTAAAGTTATTAAAATGACGAGAGTAAGGATGAACATGAGCGACTTCGAAGTATTCATTTGTGGTGATATCGAGGGTGTATCGGGATTCGTAGACTGGGCACAAGAAGACGAGGAGTCCGAACGGGTCCGCCGAGCAATGACGGAGGATATTAACGCGGCAATTAGAGGAGTCCTCTCCGAGCGGAAAGCTGAAATCGTTGTGAACGATTCCCATGGTGGGAAGCGTAATATAATACTTGAAGAACTACATCCCAAGGCGACACTGGTTCGTGGCGGACCCCGACCACATGGGATGATTTCGGGGGCCGAAGGTAGTGCCGATATTGGGTTTCAAATCGGTGCCCATACACGCCCAGGTTACGGAGGTGTATTAGAACATGTGTTCAGCTCGTCGACGATGTCGGAAGTGACCCTAAATGGGCAGCCGGTTGGCGAGGTGGAACTGAATGCGATGGGAATGGAATACTTCGATGTCCCGACGGGTCTTGTAACCGGCGACGATCGTCTTGAGGATGAACTTACTGAGCTACTTCCCCGGACCAAGTACGTAGTCACAAAAGAATGTCGTGGAATGCGATCTGCGGCGTGTCGTCACCCAGAAGCGGTGCGGGAGGATATAGAGGCACAAGCGGCCGCTACAGTAGCAGAGATCGAAAATGGCTACCCGCTGAATCTCGGAGTCGATGAAGACGTTCGAGCGACAATCAGATACCATCAAGCCGATACAGCCGATAAGGCAGCTCTATGGCCGGAGGTCGAACGGATAGACAGCCGAACGATTGGATACCAATCGACCGATAATCTTGAAATCTACTCGTTTCTCAGAGCCGCAAGTAAGGTCTGACTCCAATCAGAACGGCGGGCGCACGTTTTATTACTTCTGGAAAATCGAGCATCACGAATATCGTCTCGATAAGGAGTCTACCAATCATCACCACCGTCATTCAGTTGTACAGACGGCGTATAGTTTATGTATTATGCGGACACTTCTCCTATAGGTTAATGGAAACGCGACAGTCAGAACAGATTCGGGACGGCTGGGGTAGTGTCCTATTTGTTGATTTGCGCAATTTCACTAATCTACTGGAGTTTTACGGCACAAAAAAACTCGAGTCAGTCCTCGACCAGGTGTTTGTCAGTTTCAAACGTGTCGTTGAATCGTACGGGGGGACGGTAGACAAGCTGATCGGTGACGGTATGATGGCGGTGTTCCGCGACGACAGGGAACGAGACTGCGAAGCGAACGCAGTCCGGGCGGCCGGTGAAATGCTTCACCAACGTCTCCCAAACTTGGAACATAGAACTAATCTCAACCTTGAGATTGGTATCGGTATCTCAAGCGGTGAGCTCAAACGAACAACCATTGCAGACATAGACGAGACGATTATCAGTCGTAACGTGAATATTGCAAGTCGGCTACAGAGCCTCTGTAAGAAGTTTGATATAGCTATCATCACCGACAAAGAAACACGGGAAAATATTGATGGCTTAGCACAGGGCTATACTTTCCGGTTGATTCCTGATCAACGTATCGAGGGGATTTACGAACGGATTGACGTTTTCGAAATCTGTTCGCTTGAAGAGTACGACGGCGACTATTTAACGCGCTACAATGAGGCCGCTCAACACTACAGCGCCGGAGAGTTTTCTAAGGCGCTTGAATTCTTCGTTTCGGCGTACTCCGATATGAGCCAGAAACAGGACCGGACGCTTCTCCATCACTTCGCCAGCGAGTGTTTCGACCGGCTAGATAATAGTGACAGTCTTTTTCAGAATGCAGACAATTACGAAAATAACTCGACAACACAGCGGACACAGGCGGATTACCTCCTTTGGCGACTGGAGCAGTTCATCGACAAACGTGATTTAGTTCCTTCTCGGATGCTAGATATCGGCTGTGGATCAGGGACGCTGACGGTCGGTATCGCCGAGCAGTACTCGACTACCGAGTTAGTAGGTATTGATGAATCACAGGCTCAGATCCAAAAGGCCAGACAGGATCATTCCCACTCTAGAGTCCAGTATGAGACGGCAGATATCGTCGAGTACGGTCCAGTAGACCCGTTCGACGTGATTGTAAGTAACTCGACGATGCATTGGGTGCAGCCACAGGACAAAGCCTACAAGAACATTTTTCAGCACCTGAAGCCCGGAGGACTCATCGCTATTCATCAAGGAGGAAAGGGATGTTACAGTGAACTCCACGACGCAGCGGAGCAGGCGTACAAAGAGCTCGGGTTTGAGGAGTACTTCCACGACTTCCAGTTCCCACTCATCTACTACGACAAAGACGAAATGGAACATCTTCTCAGAGAACATGGGTTTGAGCCACTGAAAATCAATCAGATGGAATCCGAACAACCGGATACTTTGGTCGACGACTTTGCGGAGGCATCGCTCCTTTCGTATCGCAAACAATTAGCCAACGACGCCGAGAAGCAGGCGTTCGTAGAACGATACAAATCAATAGCGGAAAAGTACGACAAAATCGATACTACGCGAATTTACGCGTTTGCAGTCCGACCAAGTAACCAATGACAACCATCGATTATATTTCCGAAACAGAACGGTTCAGCGATGGTATCCGAGAATTGTTAGTCGCTGCAGACGACGAGTTCGTCCCGCGCCTCTCAGCACGGGAAGGGACGACTCAGCGGGAAGGGCTAGCTGATGCTTCGAGTGCTGATACTGAAGATGTTGGCGATGCAATCGAATCTTATCACTCGCAGTGTTTGGACCAACATCTTATCGCCTGTCATGACAGAGGAGATATTCGTGGGTTCATGTCTTTCCGGGAGGGCTACCGAACCTCAGAGCTCGAAGGCTACCAGCCATCGAACTACATCTCAACTGTCATTGTGTCACCGGACTATCGCCGTCGTGGATTCGCCCGGAAAATGTACAAGCGGATTCTCTCGGACCTTCCACCAGGAATTGAGTGTCCGTATGTGACGACTCGGACTTGGAGTACGAATCACTCGCATCTATCGCTATTAGAAGAACTCGGATTTGAGAACGTCACGAACCTACCAGACGACCGGGGAGACGGTATCGACACAGTGTACTATGCAATAGAGCGGTAGTGTAGCCACTCATTCCGTTCAAGAGAGTACATTTCCGTCAGCATAGTCCAAATTAATTTTGTTGTCTTTCTCTTGATTTCTATATTATTGTCTTAGTACGGCACATCTGGAGGCGATAGATATACTCGCAACGACGACCTTACCGGTAGGTTTCTTGAGGGTTAGGCTCGAAACAGCAAGTATCGATGGAACGTGCTGTCAATGCCGCCCGGGGCACGCTCCTCGGCCTGGCCTGCGGTGATGCGCTCGGACGTCCGGTCGAGTTCTCTACGTCAGCAGGGATTGAACGCGAACACGGTACGCTTACCAAGATGGCCGGGGACGGGACCCACGGACAGCCAGCCGGTACGATCACTGACGATACAGAATTAGCGCTTCGGATCGGCCGTTCGCTGGCGGACCGTTCTGAGTTCGATGGCGGCGATATTGCACGACGATTCGTGGAGTGGTATCGAAGTGGCCCCTTCGATATCGGCCTTATGACTGCCGATGCACTCCGAGCGATCGACGATGGGATGTCGTGGCGTGAGGCCGGCCAAGTGGTGTGGGAGTCACGTTCTGAGGGGAGCAACGCTGGCAACGGGAGCCTCATGCGGTGTGCCCCATACGCGATTCGGTACGCCCGCTCGCCGATCGAACTCGATGCTGTGAGCCACAGCTCATCAGCGATCACGCACGCCGATCCGCGGTGCACCCATGCTTGTAGTGTCTTGAACCGGATTCTTGCGACACTCATGTTGGTCGACGAGGAGACTGCCCGGAAGTTACCCTTCGATCCGCTCATTGGCGTCGTCGAGAACCCGCTGTTCGGCCTGCCGGACGATATCGAAGCTGCACTCAGGCCTGGCCTCGATGGCCTCTCTCCGGACGATCTGGACAACTCCGGATACGTCGTCAGTACGCTTCAAGCCGGGCTGTACTACGGTCTCACAGCCAACTCGGCCGAGGAAGCGATCGTGACGGCAGTCAACGCCGGTGGAGACACCGACACGATCGGTGCGGTGGCCGGCGCTGTCGCCGGCGCTCGGTTCGGTATGAGTACTCTTCCGGAGCGATGGCTCACGGAACTTGACAAGGTCAACGAACTTGACAGGGTCGCACAGAACCTGTACGGCCAACGGGAGGCGTCGACGACGTGGAATGACGATACAGACGACCCCAGCACGGAACCAATTGGAGCCATCGACCTATTTGTCACGACGACACGAACCGCCGACTCCGGACCATATCGAACTTCCGCCGTTTAGCGGCGGCCATCGCCCTCGACCGGAGCCGAGATATCTACCAGATGAACCGCCAGCTGATCTCTCGCCGATTGACACGGTCTGGTTCGACTGGATGGCACGGATGTACCTGTCGTTGAATTACGGGTATCCAGTCCATGAGGGGCCAGCAGCCGACGGTGACCGTGTCCGAGAGGTAAAACACCAGCTTGAGGAGTCCCTCCGAGTCAGGCTGCCCGAATACACAGTATCAGCAACGTTTGAGGCGCTTCCCGAACAGGATCGGAACCGCCTCGAACAGTTGTTCAACATGGGGACTGAAGCGTTACAGGCGGCCGCCGACTCTATCCTGGATGTACGGTCGGAAGGCGGACAAGCGTTTACGCATCTTCATGGCTATCTCGCGGCATCCTCACGAAATGCGCCGTTCTTGAGTGAGCAGCTTCTCCGCGACACATCAGTCACTGAACCGAACGCAGATGAACTCCTTCGGGCAAGCCAGAAGTTCGCCCAACTCACGTCAACATATCTCGAAGTGTTTGCTATGCTGGATGCAACCCACGCTGAGGTCGAGCAGCTCGTCGACACAACGAGTTCAGCACACGAGGCTGCCCAGCGTGCACGCCACTATTTCATTGCATTTGCGCTCAGACATCCAGCAATCGACGAGGTCATGATCCAGGATGGACTCGCTCGTCGAAATACGTGAGCCGCGAAACCTACTCGAAGGAAACGAGAGTGCTCCTTTGAACGAAGTCGTGCGCAGAGACAGCAATGTATTTACATGTACTCTCCTGGCGTTAGAGTAAATGGTCAGCAAAAAAGACGTATCGAATCTTATTGACCCCCTCACAAGTGCTGGAACAGCGCTTGATCTGTCCCAGGACACCAAGAACCGGGCGATGGAAATTCTGCGGACGGCTGCAGAGAAACTCTCTGTTCACTCACATGGCGTGGACAACGTCGGGGCAGCGGTGTTGCTTGTTGCGTGTCGGCAGGAGGAAGTGGCGGTGACGATGACGGAGGTTGTCGATGCCTGGTCGCCGATCGATCCGGATCCGGATGTCGGTGAACCGTTCAGTCACTCATCCGTCGGGCGAGCTTTCAACCATATTTCACGCGCGCTGGCCATCAAGACTCGCCCAACGGCTCCGGAAGGGCTCGTCACACGGGCCACGACAGATCTTGGCCTGGAAGACGAGACTGCGACGGTTGCTGAGAATATCCTTGGTGCAGTTCGGGTAGTGGAACCGTCGACCGTCGGGGCAGTCACTGCGAAGGGTGCGGCCTCGACTGCGCTATACCTTGCCTGTCGGATCAGCGATCAAGACGACTGCACCCAATCACAGGTTGCAGCGGCCCTGGACACGAATTCAGTGACGCTCAGAACGAACCGGGACGCGTTCAAACAGGTCCTCTCCGATCATCCGGAGCTGGATATCATCGAGGAAACCAACTACAAGACGCTCGACACCGCACTATTTCTCGACCTGGAGGAGATACGCGGCGACCCATCATCGCTCCCGTCAGATTTGGCTGAGACACCTGAGGCTGACGCCGAAGAAGAGTATCTCACCAATGCTGCGGTTCTGTTCGGCGACATTCGCAATTTCACGAGTATTGTTCAGTTGTACGACGGTGCGTACGCGACGATCAACGAACTGTTCCAAGAAATTGAGCGCACGGTCGCAGAGGAGTTCCAGGGAGAAGTAGATAAACTGCTTGGGGACGGCATCATGGCTGTCTGGACCGACGAGAACGCTTCACAGAATGCGGTAGCGTGTGCTGTCGATATCCTTGAGACTGTCCTGCCGAATATACGGTCAAAAGCTCCGTTCGAGCTGGAGATGGGGTTCGGAATCGCTACAGGTCGAATCCGCCGGGTTGACGTCGGCGACGTGGATCGGACGGTGTTCGGTGAGAACGTCAACCTTGCCGCACGACTTGAAGGGTTGTGTAAAGACTTCGACGCGCAAGTAATCGTGGACGAGGACACATACGAGACCGTCCGTGACAAGACTGCGATGTACCACGTCCCCAGCCGCTCCCTGCGTGGGTTGAACGCACCGCAGGATGTCTACGTCCGTCCGGATTCGTCAGTGATCGATACTGACGACGTACACGATTTTAACCAGGCGGCGGCCGACCTGGACGAGGGGTTTTACGCGGAGGCGCTCGAATTTTTCGCAGAAGCGTACGGGAATCACCAACACCCCTACAATCAGACGCTAGTGCAACTGCTTGCAGTCGAGTGTTTTGATAAGTTTGAGCGAGACGACCGGGCCTCGTGGTCGAAACGTACACTATATGAGTATACCGACACCCAGTACCGCCGGTCGCGGCCGTTGAAACGGAAAGCTGTATCGTGTCTTGAATCGCCCAACATGGAAGCGATACGTGTCCTCGAAATCGGTTGTGGAACCGGGGATTTGACGACCGAACTGGCCGAGGAGTGGCCAGCAGTGGAGTTCGTCGGTATCGACACTGCACCTGATGCGCTCAAATCAGCGAAAGACGGGGCACCATCGAACGCTACGTTCAAGCGGACATCTGTCGAGCGTCTCCGACCGGACAAGCCGTTCGACCTTATTTTCTTGAATTCACCGCTGTACTCCCAGTCATCGTATTTAGAGACACTGACTGACGCTCGCACCGTAATCGCAGACAACGGGGCACTGCTAATTCAGCAAGCACCGCCGTCGTTCACCGCAAAGCTTCGAGAGAGCACCAGAGAGGCTGCGACGATGATGAAGTACGAAGGAACCTTTGAGCGTTTTGATTACCCGATCGACTTCTTCGAGCAGTCAGAACTCGAATCTGCACTCAGTAACCGACGGTGGAACCCGTCGATTGACCGCGTCGATATCGAAGTGGATGTGTACGATCTCGTTCGTGATTTCACGAACGTTGGCCTCACGCCGTACACTGAATGCTTCTCGAACGCTGTAGAGAAACAGAAGTTCAAAGCAGAGTTCCAGACCGCAGCAAAACGCGTCGCGGAAGATATCCCCTCCTCGGTGTTTCTTGTTCAAGCAAGCCCTGATACGTGAGTGCCAGTACTGATTGGCTACAGGCGGCGATACCAAGTATTCTCTCTACCGCCTCCATCGACGAATCGAACACGGAGATCCTCTTTACGATCTACTATGGCGTACGCACCGAACGCCTCATTGGGGGTTAATTGCTTGTTGAATGCGTCGACGGTGAAATGGCTAATGCCCCCGGAGCAAACATACCCGAATTCGTGGAGGTGGCCGTTGAACGTCGCTGCGACTGCATCAGTCATTGCCAAAGCGTTGCGAACCGCCGCTCCGTCAGCACAGAACGCCTCCTCCGGGCGGTCGGCAAACCACCGGTTATTGCTGACATCACACTCGTGGACTGGGTGATGTACGAAGACGAGAGCATCCGAGAGATCCTCTAGTGCGTCCCGGAGTGCCCGTAACTGTCTTTCACCGATCTCGCCACGACCACCGTCGAGGTGCGGGGCCGTCGAGTCAAGATACACTAGCGACGCGTCAGTGTCGATCCCCCAGGCTTCGTGACCGAATAATTCGGGCCAGTCGTCCGCGATCGAGAGGTGAACCGCGTCGTGGTTTCCAGGCAGGTACCGCACTGGGCAGGAAATCTCATCTAGAATCGAACGGATAGTCACTGCATTCTCACGGTCTGTCGCAGCCGCGTCTACTTCGTGGACAATGTCGCCGAGCACCACGACTCGGTCGGGCTGGATCCGTTCTTCGAATCTGAAAACTGCTTTCTGGAGTTCAGCTGTGAGCTGCTCGGGTGCAGATTTGTTGTAATGAAGGTCGGTCAGGATGGCGACCCGCGTCATAACAGGATAACGCCGATGAAGGCGACGATGAACTGTATGAGGAACAGTAAGACGGCGAGACGGAGCCAAGCAAGGCCACGACCTGCATACTGTGCCTTTCGTTTTCCAACTTGTTTGTAATGATAGAGTTTCGCCAAGCGGAACTCGTCGTAGTCCTCAACGCGGTCCGCGCTCCCGTAGTCTGCGACGAAATCGGCGACAAATGACTCGTATGTTGACTGGTCCAAATCGTCGTGACCCCCGTCGCGCATCTTCATTACGGAGTCGTACTGCTCGGCCGAGGTTCCGTACCAAGGGAGCCAGGGGTGGCTGAGAAGTGGCTCTCCAACTCCTTCTGAATAGAACCCGACAGGAAGCAACGAGTTAACGATCGCGTTCAAACTCAGAAAGATCAGCGCCATCGCAGTGATACCGAGTGCAACGAACAGCCACTGGACGCCACCGGTGACCATGGTTTCTGACTGCAGAACGAGCGTAGAGAGAGAGACTTGCGCGCTCAACAGGAACGTAATTGCAAGGACGGTTGTGTCGCTGATATTGTCTAGATCGGTGATCGAATCGAACGTGTCTTCAGCCTCGTCATCGGCCATTGCGACCAGTTCGTCGTGTTCGTTCACAGCGATTATTGTCGGGTTTGAATAAATAAATATTGTGCCAGCGTAGCGGGCGATCGGTTGGCAAACCTACCCAACAGTCAATTCCCTCCAGAACAAAGTAATATCTGAACTATACACCCGCCGAATTTACGCATACCGGACCATCGGCTCGTGGATGTACAGAACCAGATAACTCCCAGAACACACGACGGATAATGAGTAAGTCATTCGCTGACGAATACCCGGAAGCCGCCCCATATATCCAGCAAGCCGTCGACGAGCATAGTGAAGACTGGGTGCTTGAACACTATTACGAGCAACTGTACCCGCTTGGGCAACTGATGGCGATGCCCGAAAAGGAGGAACTTCCGTTCTACGACGAGGACGAGCACGACGCCATGACAGAGGATGAACGGGTGGAGATGTACCAGGCCAGGGCGGAGTATCGAGAGAATCTCCGCACAGGAACCAAACCGGACGAGTGACTGTCACCCTGCACTTTTGAGACTACTATCCTTTGGTGACGTATGAACCGTGATCAAGCTCGCGGTACCCTACTTGGTCTGGCATGTGGGGATGCGCTTGGACGGCCAGTCGAGTTCAGATCTGCCGACCGGATTGCCGCTGAACATGGACGGCTCGACGAGATGGTCGGGCACGGCACATGGAATCAGCCTGCTGGGACGATCACTGACGATACCGACCAGGCGCTGTGTATCGCTCGTAGTCTCGTCGAACAGCAGGCGTTCGATCCGGCAGACATAGCGGATCGGTTCGTTGCGTGGTACGATAGCGGGCCGTTCGACATTGGAGGGATGACGAGGCGATCACTCAGGCGTCTCAAACGCGGCGACGCGTGGGACGAGGCAGGCCAGCAGGTCTGGGCGGACAGTTCCGAAGGCCAGAACGCAGGGAACGGGAGCGTAATGCGGTGTCCACCGCTTGCTATCCCATACGCGACGGACTGGGATCGACTCGCGGCAGTGAGTCGGCAGTCCTCGCAAATCACGCACGCTGACCCACGATGTACTGATGGCTGTGCAGTACTGAACCTCACGATTGCTGGCCTCCTCGAAGAGGCGGAGACGCCGTTGCAAGACGCGCTTGATTATGTCGGTTCAGACGCGCCTGATGAGCTCGTGACGGCACTCCGACCGCTCGCTCGCGGCGACTCACCCGGTACACTGGAAACGTCAGGGTACGTCGTACATTCGCTGCAGACGGCACTCTACGATGGCCTCGGTGAGGACAGTGCCGAGGAAGCGATTGTGACTGCGGTCAATCGTGGCGGTGACACTGATACGATTGGGGCGATTGCCGGCGCAGTCGCTGGCGCACGATTCGGAGCATCAGAGCTTCCGGACCGGTGGCTGAATGCTATCGGCGACACTGACGAACTCGAAATGGTGGCCGAGCGACTCCCAGAGGTGGCGTGATGTACGTCTTGGCATTCGACCGAGACTGGACAGTGGATCTGAATCCACATCCTCGGCGAGAAGCGGTACCATTGGAGTGGGTGCGATATTGGGCACACGAGGCCAATCATGAAGTCTGGGCGATCGGGAATCAAGACCTCGTCGAGGAGGCGGATATTCCGGGCACGGTGGAGTCTATCCGGCGGCGAGATGGCCACGTCGATGCGCTTGGTGAGCAGGACGACTACGGGGAGTATGAGTGGTGGCCTGAACGTAAAGAACGCCTCCGGATTCTCGCGGAGTTGTTCCCTGATGCCGAGGGGTACATCGTCGTTGACGATCTCGATTTGGGGCATGTCGACGGCTGGGAGCACTACCACGCGTGGGACTTCGTCGAGCATGTCCGCCAAGGACAGCTCGGGCTGTCAGCACCGCCCTCAACTGATTTGAGTCCGGATGGCGGATTTGAATCCGGTGACGCAGTTCGGGAGGTCCTTGCTAACGGATACGTGTTCGAGCTCACACATCGGACGGACGGTGAACGGAAGACACATCTTGTCACGCATTTCGAACCGGACCGCCCGTCGATGACGCCGTTGAAAGGTCCGCCAGCGTTCTGGTTCGAGCCTGTCGGGAACGGCGAGCGGGTTTCCGTACGGCTCCCCGAGGTTGAAGCGTTGCAGCCGGTCCCATATGAGCGTCTCGCTGACCCGCTATCCGGGGCGGCGTTTGCGGCGGTGCGAAAGCAATTAGAAGAGGACCCTGCGTCGGTAGACAAAGCCACGCTTCAAACGATGCTGACCGATGCGGCAACGGACGCGGTGAACGTGGATCGACGTGAAGCGCTCCGTTTGGCGATCACCACAGTAGAGAGCCGTGCCGACGCTCGGAAGGTCGCCGTCGATACGACGTTCGTGTTACTATCTGAGGAGCCGACCGCGCTCGACCGAGCAGCGCTCCAAGCACTCCACGAGGCCGCCACCAGTGAGCCAGCGGTACTGACAGATCACGTGGGAGACCTGGCGGCGTACGCGAGTCAGGACTCGATGTACCAGCAGGCTGCGACGCGTTGCTTGATGGAGTTAGCGGAGGCTGACCCGGCGAGCGTTCTTGACGCCGTCCCTGCCTTGGAAGCGGCGGCGACGGCAGAGACAGAGGCAACACAGAGTTACGCAGTGTACGCACTTTCCCGCGTCGCGGGAGCGCATCCTGAAGAGGTGTTTCCGGCGATTGACGCCTTGATCGAAGCGATGCAGAGTGAGGATGAGACGACGCAGACGAACGCGTTAGCGGCGCTTGGGAAGATCGCGTCGGACTATCCGGACGCCGCAGAGCCCACCGTGGACGAGCTGGTGGCAGTCCTGGATTGTGACGCAAAACGCGTGCGAAATAATGCGGTCGGGTTGCTTGGTGATCTTGCGCAAGAACACCCGGCGGTCGTGATCGAGTACGCTGATCAGATCGCCGCGCAGTTGGAGGATGATAATATTCAGGCGCGTGTGAACGCATCGATAGCGCTCCAGCGAGCAGGTGAGGCAGATCCGGCTGCAATTCGAGCACAACAGGACCGGTTGGAGGCCGCATTAGAGGATCCGAGTCCGGAAGTCCGGGCGAACGTGTGCTCCTTGATCGGGAACGCGTACGTGAGCGTGCCTATCGAGACGCTTGCAGAAATGAAAGAGAACGATCTGGACGAGACAGTGCGCGAGCGAGCGGGTTGGGCGATTTCACGTCTTGACTGAGATGTGTGGGTTGAGTCAGCATCGGCGATGGAGCGAGACTCTATACAACACAGAGTCTAGCCGGCCCACATTGTCTGGATGAACTATAGCCACGAGAGGCCAGTGTTGAGTTCTTCGAGGAAGGATGGCCGGATCTGAACCGTGGATGGGAACGAGAGTTGTTTGCCATCCCGGTCAAGGATCGTTTCTCGGAGGAACGGATGGGCCGGGTCGAATGAGGGGCTTGCTTGGATGCGGTAGTCGCTGTCGATGGTGAACAGCGCAGCGTCGAATGCGCGGTGATGCAGCGAGTTCAATACGAGAACGTTCTCCGGATGTTCTGCAAGTTCTGGGTGTTGACTTCGTGGGAGGACGTGTGCGAGATCGAGCAGGTCGCCTTCTCGAATGCCGGTTAGGGTACACGCGTGGTCGTAGCGGTCGAGTATGTCTGCCCGGAAGGCGTCACTCACGGTGATTTCGGACGTTTCATAGCGGCGAATCCGGCCGCTTGCATCGAGGGGTTCTCCGGTCGGCCACTGGGCCACCTCCCCGGTCTGGACCCACTGCTGCCAGACGCCCGGTGCCTCGCTGTCGTCGTTCCGCTGGGCGCGGTCGTGCAGCCACGTGACGGGGACGGCGTTGGTATTGAGGATCGAGAAGTGGAACTGGTAGTTCGGGACCTGTGTCCCGTCATCGGCCTGGTATGCGTGAACCTCGAAGTGGTCGGGAACGCAGAGCCCGCAGAACTCAACGACACCTGATTCGGGTTTACGGAACACGAGGACGGGCGGGACCTCTTCGCGCCAACCTGCTGCAGCGTTGTCGAAGGCGGCTTTGATCTTCTGGTTCTGCGCGGACTCATCGTAGGGGTTCGTGGCCTTTGCGTCGCCCCAGTAGCTGATGTACCCGGCGTTGACAGCGAGCGTGTCTTCCCACGGATCGTCGTGCTGTGAGATGCCGCTATCATTGGAGACGAGTACTAACGCCGCAGGCGTCTCAGACCGGTCTGCACCGAGATCACGGATGCCGCCGGTATTCTTGATGCCGGTGTCGAGCGGGCCGCGAATCCACCGTAGGAACTGGTCGTTCGAGTTGCGGTAACTGCCAGTGTCGCGGTATTGTTGCCCGACTCGAAACGCGTGTTGCATGATATCGTAGCATTACGTCTGTCCGTCAATAAATGCCTGCGTGATACGCGCTACACGTCCGTTTTAGCCTGCGGTT
>LKMJ01000757.1_pt1 | contig 26348 bp, 22 predicted proteins | sample 643391 | NCBI WGS metagenome assembly LKMJ01 (sample SAMN04112250, study PRJNA286221) | soda lake metagenome | biome: soda lake; feature: Kulunda Steppe; material: water; isolation source: sample PL-Br10 brine of Picturesque Lake | place: Russia: Kulunda steppe | collected 2010-07 | reverse complement strand
TTGATATGTCTGTCACAAACCATGCCCAGATATTTGAAGGAGTCTGTGTAGGGGAGCTGCGCCCCATCATAATAGAGAGGGGGCAGATTGCTGGTGTGAGAGTTGAAGCACATCACCTCAGACTTTTGTGTAATGACAGTGAGAGACTTTCTTCGTGCATACGCTCGTAGTTTTTTTTTTGCATCCTACTTTAATCAAGGAAAAGAAGTCACCTAGGATCTAGGCACTGTATGTCAAGTGAATTTTACAAGTTTGAATTTGACCTTCAGCCAGATAGTTTGACTGTTCAGGTTACTGGTGAACACCAGCCATACAGAAAGGTACGAGTTAAGGGATTAACTGCCAGCCAGGTCGTTAGGCTTATTGGTTTGTTGCTAGTTTTCGCCAGCCAAAAAAATAGTCCATAATGTCCGAAATGAAATGGCGGACTCTTTTGTGCCGTTGAGGAAGAAAATCAAAGACAGTCTGACTAGGCAAGGCATGTGGAATACAAGGGGCCTCCATAGAAAAGGATTGGCAGAAAGGGAAGAAAAGGAAAGAGTACTTTCTTCTGAGAGAGCAAAACAAGTCTTGACAGTGAAAAAAACATGCACCTCATTTTGAACAGCAGCACAGGAACGCTTTTCACAGTGGCCATTTCCACTACGCCAGATGGAGGATTCCATCGCGAGAGTATGTGCTCGCAAGCAAAACCTGTTCACATTCCTGGGTGAACACCAGCCGTACAGAAAACATCCATAATCTCTGAGATAAAACGATAGGAATCATCAGTTTGTTTCTGGAAAAAATGAAGTTACCTCAGAACAAGCTTGGGAGAGATAGAAAGCTCCAGTCTGATTGACAGCAAATTTGTGTGCCAGTGGTAAATCGTGAAACAAGTCTGCAAATTGAAGCCTCAACGAACACATTTGCATGCTAGGGCACAGGAAAAGAGCGTGTTTTTCATCTTGAATTGCCTGCAAGCCACACTTATCACAGGTACCATAATGATGTTCCCAGCTTCCTGTCTTGACTCGCAGCGCATGGGAATGTAACCTGAAGTGTGCCACGGTGCGCTGTGTTTGCTTGCCCAAATCCAGATGCAGATACTTAGGTACAGAATAAGGCGGTCCATCAACAGTCACTGACCTAAGAGGCAAAGCAACCCAATTATGATATTTTGCCGCCTTGTCCGTCTGATCTTCATTGCCTAGCTGGTTTGCCTGGTTCCAGGTACTCCTCAACCTCTTTCTCACATCAACAACATCTTCTGACTGTGGGATCATTTGAAATGATCTCACATGATGTTGGAAATCACCACTCCTTTCCAAACCATGTAAAGCATCCAAGAACTCAGCACTCTAGCAATTCTTGTTGATAGTGCTCATTGCAATATCAGCCTTGAGGATTTTGGCAAGAGTGCTACTATTACTGAATAGCAGAGCATTATAAAATCTCACAGCCGCTCGGAACCAATAGAATTGCAAGGGCTCATGGCAACACTCACGTAACACAGACCTGTTGAGAGAGCTGCGCTTTACACCTCAGATTCCTTTCAGCAAGCACATGCAAACTGTTTGCAGAGGGCAGTCCATCTCAGCTCTTTGCTTCATGTACCTACAAGTAGTGCCCCATATTTGACTTGCATACATACTTGCTGGAGGTGCATATACTTTAGCCAACCAAAGCATGCTGTGTGGTCTATCTGTTAACCGGTGCTCTAATGCAAACTGCCTGATTCTACGACAACCAGCCATGAACGGCGTAAGCATATGCTCATCTGCAGCAGCCATGTTGTGTGTCTTGGTGAAGATCATGCCCAGGTATTTAAAAGAATCTTTGTTGGCAAGCTGCGACCCTCCTAGCGTGAACACAGGTACCCTTGTGCATCAAGAGTTAAAGTGCACCACCTCTGATTTTGATGTGTTCACAATCAGTCCCTTCCTTAGAGCGTAGGTGCTCAGCCTATCCAACATCATCTGCAGTTGTCCTCATTTGCAGTTAAGCTCAGATGCAGTTGGCCCAGATGCAGTTAAGCTCAAATGCAGTTGGCTCATTTGCAGTTAAGCTCAGATCATCTGCATACAACATGTGTGTCACGCAAACATCAGCTATTCCTGTCACCGCCCCATGTATGTAAGGCTGGTAGGCTGGTGCTGGTGCTGAGAGCCCCCTAAACCTTCTGCACCCTGCCCTACTTCAAGAAATTCTTATCCACATCTAGGGTGGGCATCTGGTAATTTTTTTATTGGGTTTGGTTATGGGTTTGATTGCTTAGCATTGCCAGCCTGAAGTAAATCATTCATTATAAATCCATAGTATTTGAAATAAAGCACATTTCTTTGTCTGTCATTTTAGATATCACGGATTACTTTTTGGCTGGCGGTGACAAGCCCAAAAATCATCAGCCTAATGACCAGGCTGGCAGTCAACCCTTAAGGTTATTTAGCTCATAGAAAGATCCTGGGCCTGTCATAACGCACACAAACAACAACCTAAGACTTAATATTTCAGACTCGCGATCACAACTGCCACAGGCCGTACTTATCAGTACACCGTCATGATGGTGGCTCTTTGATTTGCTAATGTCAGCAATCCATCAGGCAAGGGGCATTCCATGAACAAATAAGGAATGCTAAATACCGTTTGACTTTTTTCATCTTGCGACTCCTTTCTTTATCTTGCAAGGTTCTCAAATAATTACCGTTTGGCTCCTTTTATCTTGCAACTCCTTGATCTTGCAAGGTCCGACCTGAATAGTAACAAAAATCTATTTGCGAGTATTACAGGCTTGCAACTCGGAGGTCTCCGGAGGCCTTATAATTGGAGCCATTCCTTGCGAATTCAGTGTCATGTGGTTACCTTCTGAGGTGCAACCTGCTCACTCAAAAAATGCTCTCATTCCCCCTTCTAAAATTTCACATTTCAGGGCTATCGTTCTGAACTCCTCTAGGCTTGTGCTGCTCCTCTGTACAGCACATGTGTGCTCTTGCAAGCTCGCATGCATGTATGTACGACCACCATCCATGCACAAAAGTGGGGCTTTCTTCCATAGCACCTTCCCGGGGGGCCCCTCTAGCCTGAGACTGCCCATAACCTAAGGTAGTGCAGGAAAGATCTGGTAGCAATGGTATGGTAGCAGCACCACCCAGGCAAGAACCAGCCTGATTCAGGGCTTCCCTTGCCTCTTGCGCATTTCTTCTTGATCCAATTCACAAAGAAAAGAGTATTCCGCCCCTGTGAGGCACGCTCGTCGTTTTGTGTACACAAATGTCACATGTGACATCCTTTTTAGGCACAAGTTTTTGCACGACCACCAGCATGGGATACACCAGGAGGACCAGCATCGCCAGCAGGAAGAGCTGCATGCTGCCACTGGGAGCTAAGCCAACATGACTGTTTCAATGGGGTGCCAATTCGGGGTGCCCGGGAGGGGCAGGAATTGCGAGCTCCATAAAAAAGCAATTATTGCGCCAACTTGAAGAATGAGTTGCGAGTGGGTGACGGAATCAATGAATCGCAAGTCTGGAGCCAAACGGTATCATATAAAGAACTAATTAGCCCTTTTGGACGAAATCCATCATCAATCGCAAGTCTGAAGCTGAACGGTATGATATGAAAGAAATAAAACGCACGACATCTTAAAAATAAAGAACCCATAAATCTCACAAGGAAATTTCTAATTCTGGTCCGAAATGAGCAGGCTTGTCAGTCCTCAAACATTTGTTAACATTCAAAAAGGCAACACTACGTAAGACCCACTAACGCTGAAGGGGATCATATATGACTTTAAAAAGCAGTCCCTTTGAGCTGTAAAATCCAAATTAGGCAAATACTTACAGATAGATAGCCCCGCTGTACAGTTTGCTCCCATGGGCAATATATTCAATTCTCCTATCTTACCTCATTCTCTTCCTCCTTCCATTCTAAGATTGTTTCTATTTGTAGGAGGTGCGTCTGTGACGCACATGGGAACAAATATAACGTCAGGCTCTTCCTTAATTCACGCTAACAGGAGTCTCCTTGTTGGCACAGTCTTTTCTTTTTCCTTTTCTTTCCTTTTCTTTTTTCTTTTCAGCAACGCCTTGGGGCAGGAGTCTTTATATTTTCTGCAAAAGCAACTGTCTATGTTAACTCTCGTGGAGTTGGGATAAGAAATATCATAATAAAGAAAGAAAAGAAAAACTACGCAAGCAGCAAAAAGCTCCTCGCATCAATTAAGGAAAAGGAGCCACTTGGGAAGAAAAGCCCCTTCACCAGAAAAGAAGAGGGGGGGTCAGTGAGGATCAGAAGGGTTGCGACCATAATAATCATTGTTTGCTAACTTAGCAGGCTGACTGGCATAACCTCTGCACTTCAGGGAAAGTGCACTCACACAGCCTCAGACAGTGCTTGTTCCATTTCTCAGATCAGGATGCAGCTCTTGCTTCCTGGAATACACAGGAATTCCTAGCGCATGCGTGCAAAACTTCTCGAACACATTGCAAATCAGACACATCCATCATAACTTATGATTCATAATTACATAGTCAATCACACTGGTGTTGTTGAAATTGAGTCAGCTGATTCTAAAGCAAAACATGCTGCTGTCCATGGCCAGGGATGTAAACAACAAAATAATCAAGTTTCGCGTTGGGAACAAAATGGGCGCTTTTTTCGTTGGAAACAAGTTGGAAACATGTTACCGTGCTAAATGCAAGTTGATATTCGACGTTGCAAGGGGACCTGGCAGCCATGTGCCACAGTGGTCCCGCTTGGCCCCCCCTCAGGGACACTCTCTTACTTCTGCGTTTTTGCATCAGTCACATATAATCTAATTAATGCTGTCTGAGTTCAGCATCCTCTCTGCTCTTACCCTCACCATCACCTTCTGACCCCTCCTTTGATAGGACCTGGTGGGCCACCCAGGGCTGAGCCTTGTAATGATGCTTAGGGACTTCGTGTGCTTGGCCAAGCGCGGTTCCAACTGCACCAAGTTGCTTCAGAACCACACCAAGTCAGTAGCATGCTAAAGCTTATGATAACCAGGTCCTATTCTGGACCCTTGGATAGATTTCTTGTATAATGGCCATGTAGGTCAGTTGGACGGCAGTTGAGGGGGGTGTTGGGCTTCTCTTGGACCCCCTGGCCCAGCTTCTGTTTCTGCCAGGTCAATCTAGCATTCTGTATGTAATGCTTCAAAAAAGTCAAGGTGAGCTTACATACCATACAGGTTATTAACTATCCTGACTGGAGTGATTGGGACTGTCTACAATTGTCATACTATGGGTGGTACTGGTCATCAATGATGGGTCATGGTGCCTTGTGCTATAACCAGGCAGACTCCCACAGACAACATAAGAAGCTTTCTTGAAGGAAGGCATGGCGCTTGTCACCCCCGATATCTGTGCTGATCTTGTTTAATCAATGAGGTAAAGGCGCTATAGCCGACAAATTACACATGCTTTTCCTATGCATCATTTCTCTTTGCAAGCCACGCGGTTAGCATAGAGGCACAGCGCATAATACAAGCCTCGTACTTTGATTCCCAAAAATGTCGCAGCAAACTGGAATTGGAAGAAGGCACCAATTAGGAAAACAATTTGAAGCCAAGCATTGTGTGGCACACAATTGCCAATCAGACAGATGTTGTTGGATGCACAATAAAACAGAAGTGATGTAAACTACTTGTTAATAACTCAGAGTCGGACTCCACCCTTACACTTGCAGAAGGTGGAAGGTAGTGGTCCTATTGCGAAGCAAATTTCAACATTGATATGGTGAAAGCATGAAGGACATACTGAGGGAAAAATGACATCGCGAGTAAAGCATGAGTGAGCCAAAATGAAAGCTGAGAGACCGCGTCTTTCAGAGTGGCAAGGTTGCCAACAGAGAATAAGAGGAAAGCCCAAAGCCTATACGTTGAACCTGAACAACATAATGTCACCCTGCAGCCAAGGGAGAAGGTAGTTTTAGAATGATAATCTTGCTTACACCAATTTTCATGTGAATAATTGTGTGCGCTTGCACGCATGTGTGCGTTTATGTGAGTATGCATGCGTGCGCGTGTGCATGCGTTTATGTGAGTATGCATTTGTGCGTATGTGCGTGTGCACATGTGTGTGTGTGTGTGTGTGTGTGTGTGTGTGTGCACGCCTGCTCAAGTGTTTTGTTGCTTGATTGCTCATGTTGTGCCTTATTACTGTTCCGGGACTGCATTAGATGTATACGCATCGTACTCGTCTCTCAAGGACGTGCATTCTTCTGCAAGCAGTTCATGTCCCCCATTTGATTCCGTGACATTTGATGCTTCTCATAACATTGGCGATTGGAGCATTACAACCAAGCTTTCATGGTCCTGGGAGGCTGGACGGAGCCATCCAGCCCATCAGCTGGCCAGGAACTCAGCATGGAGGTCAAGCAAAAGCAGAAAGTTTTCTGTTAAATGCTTTTTCCATTTTGACTTGAACCCAGCAAGCTTGAGTGCGAACTCTCTCAGCAGGGCCCGGGTAGTCCAGGCCCCTGGACAGCAATCCAAAAGCACAGGAAAACTAAAATAGCTGCCAGGTGGGTGCTCTATGCTCAGTCAACCTTAGGCAAAGCGCAGGAAACTCTTCAGAGAAAATGATGTGAGAGGAAGGTAGGGCTCTGCAATTCATCGGCATTGCATGCACATTCAAGCCTCCTGCTCACATCCTGCTAGAGTGAGCTCCAAAAAGGATAAAATAATTTTGCCCTTCCCTCGTGTTGGGCCTTACCAAGTAATTCTCAGAAAGTAAGCTGGTAAGGATTTTAGCATCACTAATTGTTGTTTTTTCTGTGTGAACTTCCTTAAATAGCCTTCCAAAGCCGCGGTCACAAACAAACATTGCCGATTAACCTACACGGAAGTAAAAAATTTTGCAGTCACACACGGTCCTTTTCAATCCTGGTCACTGGATATTTTTAGGTGTTTTTATGCTCCGTCTGTACCTTACCCCCCCTGACCCCCCTTCTCCAATAGTATTCGAATCCACACACTCCTGTTTCCTGGCTTCTTGAGACCAACAAAAGTATCCTAAAATTTTCCTATGACAGGCTCTCATGCAGCAACACGACACAGACCGCGCGTTCATAACGAGCCTGCCATGTTGCAGACACCCACGTTAACGCACTCAGCTCATGGCCTATAAGGTCTTGCATGACAGTCAATTGACCATAAAGCCATCAGGTGAGTGCCAGGACAGGAGGCTGAAAATGCTTGCAAAGCATGATTACTGCGCATGCATGCACACACTAGTTAACTTGTTTACACCTATGCATGTGGCCGTCCATGGTGCATCAGTCCGTGCCTGTACATGAGAGTTGTTCTCACGCATGCAAAAGAAGCCATTTTTGCATGCAAATTCTTCTCAAATTCACAGTCTGAAGCCTAGGGAATTACATTGAGGACTATCCCTTCCTCTTTGTTTTCGCCAAACACTTTTCACCACATGTGGCACCTCAGAAGTGCAAGCCTGGTCAACGCATACAAGACATCATCTCTGAGCAAGTCTGGCCTGGAGAACTATCACCAGCCAGTGCTGCAGCTGCGTATTTCAAACACACGTGCATGTAGAATGGAGCTTATCTCTCCAGACATCCTCCCAAAATGATATGATCTTTTTGACACAAACCCCAGACAAGGGACTTCTTGGGGTCTTGCACAAATGGGACCCTTTTTGAAGGCCTCCTGTGACCGACCCCCAATTTTGCCAAAAGTGAGAAGGTTAAAAAGTGCCAGAGGGGGCTATCTGAGGCCCAAAACGGGTATGAATTTGGCTTGCTCCCAGGGTATGGTCTCCGTGGCGGGGCCCTTTCAAGCTTAGCATTAGATGGTAGCCCTGCTCGCAAGCTGTTCACAGCACCTGAGCTTGAAAGGGCCCCGTCACAGAGACCATGCCTTATGAACTGAGGCGTGAACCCTACTTTTCACAGCCAAATGTCCACGCCAGATCACCCACAGCCCCAAAGTAAATGATTTTTGGTGTTTTGGTGCTCATGTGATAAACAGACATCATAAAAAAGAAATGGAGTGAAAAGACCCAGCAGGTGGTGAGATGTGCATTCTGGGTCATTCCCTTGAAAAAATTCAGCAAATGGGTGCCAAAATAGGCCTAGAACAGAGGCTCAGCACCCACCCAGGCCACAAGGGTCGTCTGTTTCACCCCAAATTTTACCATCAGCCTAGCTATATGGTGTTTTTACAGTTTGCATCAAAGAAGGAGCATGCCCGAACTTTTGGTCAGATAGCCCCCTCCGGAACAGTGCACTTCATTCTAATTATATGAGGTTAAAATGTTTTGGGTGTGACCACGATTTCTTTCTTGGGTCAAGTCGGAGGGTGGAAACTTGTTCTTGAAGGAAGGAATGCCTTATTTTTGGGGTGGACCCTGGCCTTCCACTCACCACCTAACAACCCCCCCCCCCTCTCTGGTGCCCCCAATCAGACAAAAAAATACCAGTCTGCTCTCTTTCAAATGCTGCGCCCATCTCTGCTAATTCACCACGACCAAAGATTGCCTCGCTGCAGAGTTATGAGGCAAATACTGAGATGCAGACACTCTTGCATGCATGACCTGCCAGGCACCCACAAGTAGCTTTCAGCACCCACAGATTGCTTCCCTTCCTTCAGTATTCCATTGTGTGTCTTGTGTTGATACTATCCTGCAAGTTTGAAGTGATATGCTGCTGCTTCAGCTTCACACGCCCTGCGGCCCACACCCATGCATGCGTGGTTCTGACTTGTAGGCATGCACACAGACCAACCCTTTTGCCAGATTTACCAAAGAAGGGGTGCCAATTAATTGAGCTTGAGCTGAGGATTTTGCTGATATATTAAATGTTTTGTAGAAGTGTTCCTGGAAGTGTTCCAGAAAAAGTTTTGAAATGTGTGTGACCGCGGCCAAATGGCGAAATCACCACCCTTGCCTCATCCTTTTTGGGCCATGCAATGTTGCCCAGCACACAAGAAGAACACCAAAGTCCAGCTGAGGCTAAGATTGGACATGCTCTCTGCTTCTCCTAGCATGGGTTTCTGGGATTGACTCGCATTAGGCTTGGTATGAGCAGTCATCCATGCTTACCAACTACCTGGAAGATGTTTGTTGATATTTGTGTCCAAGCTAGCCAATTTGACAGGCCGCAGCCAATCGGCCATGGAGGAGTCATAGCTTTTACCTCCAAACTATAATTTTGCAGAATGGGAGTCCTGCTATATTTAGCATACTGGCGGTCATGTCGAAGCGTACATGCAGATGGTGCCCGCAATGTGGTTCAGTGCTTGTATTCTTAACGCCAGATTGATACTGCAACACAAGTGAGTTGAGGCCCAATACAAAAATGTGCACCCACTTGAGCCCGCGAGGACATACATTTGCAGCGAACATCGCACTGCATAAAAGCTAATGCAACAGTCCAACCTGACGACATCCTTGCCCACATCCCCGCTTTAATTCACTAGCAGGGCATGTGGCGTGTGTGACTGCTCCCACATCCCAGCCCCAAGCATGTTTAATTCCCTTGCAGGGATTGTTCCCCCATTCCCTACTCCCTAACCCCCCCAAAATCCTCAGTTTGCTGGAAGGGCCCTGAGGCATACACGCCAGTGTGCATCAAATATTCTACCTGCATAAGTTTTCTGCAGAATTAGGCAAATCTCTCAGGTCAATCATCAGAAGATCGGAGTATCACAAGCAGGAAGGAATCAAGAGGAAAAGTCAAGGGAGGAGTGGGGTCCTGTTGAAGGTTGAAAAAAGTCAGGTCAGCACCTGGGATGCTCCCCTTCCCTGCTCGATGCAGCCCTGCTTGCACCTCCTCAGCTCAGCTTTTGCACATGGAATGCACAGTGCAGCTTGCCGCATGTGCTGCAGAGTGAACGCGCGCACAACATGCTCTGGGCAGTGGTGTGTCCAGGCGCTCTATGCATAAATGCGCACGCAACATACACTGGTCATCCATGCTTGATTTGCACCAATCTGGATAGTTTCCAAGTTTATCAGCCTTCGAGCTTGGCGGTCCTCCAAAGATGAAGGGAAGCTGGTAAATCCAAAGATGATGCCTGCCCCTTGCAGCGCCTCATATTCACAGGTTAATTGATCTGTTGCTGAGCTACCACTGAGCTAAGATTTAAGCAACAAACAGACGTTCTTGACTGATATTACAGAAATCAAAATTCTTCACTGAGTATGTGACCTGAAATCCCCATGTGACTGCCTGCCACATCCCACCCCCAGGAAATAAGGGATGATCCATTCCTAAATGCATAGACACCCACGCAAACTGAATTTGCGTCCACAGGAAAAATTTGAGCCCATGCAATTATGCTGCACCCTGAATGCTAGGAAAAAGACACGTGGAAAAATACTCGCGAGGGATGTCATCCAGTGTGACCAGGGCTTTATGATAAAAAGAAAACGCCAATCTTCTGCCCAGCCAAAAGCCCCTTGTGCACAGACAGATCCTGTCCTCTGTGGGAACGTCTAATTTGAGCCCTGCTGAAAGTCAAACAGATGCTCCTTACCCTGTCCTGCCGGGATACATCACTGGGAGCACCAATATACAGCACCTTGCAACTACACTGCAGGTAGCACACTCCTTACCTCTTGAACAATATACTCCTTCCCCTCAGATCTCAGCAATCCAGACTCTTTAGCTGCAGCATACCTGCAAAGCGTGGCATGAACACGTATGTGTTTAATGCACTGCCTTTGACTGAAAACAGCTGGGCTTGATTGAGCGAGATACAAGGGAGCTCAATGGCAGTGCACCAATTCAGCAGGCACGATGAAAGAACAAGGTCGCGCACCCCTTGGCCTTCACAAAGTCCTCGTAGGCTATTGTCTCCGCCCGAATGAACCCTTTTTCAAAGTCCGAGTGGATGGCCCCGGCAGCTTGGGGGGCCGTCATGCCAGCAGAAATAGTCCAGGCTTTTGTCTCCTTTTCTCCTGTGCATTGAAGCAAACAGCATGCAGAAATGATAGTGCACGTGTCAGTGATCAGCTTAGCCCCACCCTGGCTCCGTTAATATTCCTTTTTCCCACAAAAAAACGTCCAAAACAAATCACAGCAACCAGGAAAGCCTGGATCTCTGTGCTGATAGGTGATGCCTTAAGGAGATGGCGAGGCGATCAGCATGACGCAGTGCGCTTGGTCAGCACGCTCACCACACGACTGTGCAGCCGGTACCCTACAGGCTCTGCTAAACCTGAAGATAACTTAAGGAGAGAGCAAGCACCTGTAGTAAAGTAGGTCCGTAGGCCAAGGGCTTTGTATGAGGCTCGGATCAGGTTTGCAAGACCTCCATCTTTAACACCCAAAGCATCCAGCCATTCCTGCGGGAGCGATTCCAGGCGCATGTAAATTACCTCCTCAACGGCCACTGACTGTTGGAGACCCAGTGCGTGCCTAAGAGGAAGAGTTTTTCCGACAAACCACCTAATGGGAACTTCCTAGTCAGGAACAAGACAATGCAAGCCAGCTTCAGATGAAGTGCATGTCACCCTACCTGCGCCTCCTCTCTGGGCAGCTCCATGAGCTCTGACTCCACTTTGGCGCTCACAACAGCCACTTCCAGGCCTTCCTCTGCTGCACGAGCCTGCAGGGCCTGCAAAGCATGGGCATATGGGTAGAAGATTGGTGGACTGGCAGCTGGTTGATAGAAGGGCGCCTGGGGCTGCTGAGGGGCTGCAAGCAGTGCACCTGGCACAAGAGATGGAGACGGGCTATCAGCTTTGTGCCTGAACCACTGTATAGATTAATTCAAAGGATCATGTATCTGGTGTGGTGCATTTCCCATTCTGTTTTTTGAAAGCTAAAGATACCTTATTTTAGAGGAAAGAGTTTTTGCTGTGTAAGTGTTTTTAGTTATTACCTGGTTTTAATTTTTACTTCCTCATACACCGTACACTGGCAAAGAACGACAGATAAAAAAAAGGAACGACACGCAAGCAGCAAGCACTTGTTAGGGCCTTAGCTTCATGATACCCCTACACCCACAATTCAGCAGTGATGGCAAAGTGACGAGGTGCACACCTGCACATATGGGTTCTTTGCGCCCTTGTCCGCCAAGTCATCCTCTGGGACATTGGCGGCGTAGATCATTGGCTGCGCAAGTGGTTAAGAAATCAGAGGTGGATCAGTGGCTGCACAGGCGATGAAGGAAGCATGTGGACCACTGGCTGCACAGGCAGTGGTATATGTTCACAATATGTAACAATGCACATCCCTACGACATGGTGAGTGCAGTATTCAAGCCGGAGCTGTTCCTTACACAAAATTGAAGTGAGGAGCAGGCCAAAAATCACGCCCCTCGCCATCAGGTGAAACCATTCAAATATCCAGGCTTTCTTACGCATTGTTACCCAACAGCTGTCAAGCACACAGCTAATGTGTCTTATGGCAGCAGCAGCAGCAGCAGCAGCAGCAGCCCGCAAGTGCTTGGCACTTTGCAAGCCATGGGCTGGATTATATTTGCCATGTGCGCACAGGTGAGAATGCTGCCAGCAGCATTCCTGTGTGGATGCCACCCTGATGGCTCAACTTGGCCCAGGAACACCTTTCAGAGTTCACGACACATGCCTTGATAAGGTGGGGAGGATTTGGAGGACAGATGGTCCCTCAGTCTGCTGATTTTTGAGGTACAGAATCAAACAGGAGGCTCAAATTCAGCTCCAGGGTTCCAGTGAACATGAGCACTGCGCTTGAACAAAGCTTCAGTGAGCACGGTGCTGCACCCAAGAAGGGGCCCAAGAAGAGCTCTAGTGCACAAGAAGGCAAGCTGCACAAGCAGGAGCCAAATCCGTAAGCTCCAGCTCCCTGACGGCCAACATGAATGCCCGCAATCAAGCCAAAGGAAAGACTGCAAGGTCCCAATGTTGGCCCCAAAGGACTGCAGCCGATGTCCCCAAGCGCAGGCACCTCCCAGTACCTTCAAGGTGATCAAGCCCAGGCTCTTGATCAAAAGTGCCTCCTCCTTGTCAAGAGGTACGGTACGGGCAGCCTTGCCAGCCTGAGTGTGGGACCATGCAGTGTGCAGACAACCTTAAGAGAGCCCCTCTTCAAGCATACGCAGAAAGGAAGAAAAGCACATGCCAGCCGAGTGGTAACATGTGCATGTCAAGGGTTTCGTAGTACAGTCATGCTCTGCCTCTGGCTGTGCTGCTCCCCCTAGATGAGGCCATGGATGGGTAATTCGTGCAGATGTGCACGCATGCCTTTAATCTAAGAACCAGCAAGCAGAGAAGCACAGACATGCAGATGGGCAGTGCACACCCAGCACAGCAACTGCTTGGAAGGTTGCGGGCATTCAAGCTCGTGAGCACAGCATGCCCTCAAAGCTTGACAAGGCGCAAGCAGAGCTTGCCTTGAACAAATAACAAATAAGGCATGCCATGCACCAAGCTAAGGATACCTAGGCCCTTGGCCTACTCAACAAGACCTCTACTAAGCTCCTGGGACGTCCACCTAGCACACCTCCAAAGCAGCCTGGATGCGCGAAAGTGCAGCTGCCTCCATGTCATTCTTCTCCTGCTCCTCTTTGCTCTTTTTGCCTGCAAGGCCAGTCGCAAGGAGCATGAGTTATGTTAGGTGGAGGGCCAGGTACAGGATCCTATGCTTGCATTGAGCCGTTTCAAAGCACGATCATCCCTGGCACTGAACATCCTTGGCACTAAACATCCTACGAGCAGCAATCATGTGCATGCTCATCCCACTCCCACCTTTTTTCAACTTCTCAAGTCTCTTCTCGATCTGAGCTAAATCTGCAAGGGCCAGCTCCAAGTTGATGACATCTGCGATAGCGTTGAGACAATGCGTTCAGTGCGGAGGAAAACTGAATTGCCGGATAAAAATTGCGCAAGTGCCACCCGCAAATGAAGGACCTAGGTTGATGAGGGAATGCGTTGAAGGCATGAGGGGACTTGCTTCAGGCTAAACAAAGAAAATGTGAGACAGGCCACTGTATTTAAATGCAAATTGGTGGCCACGGTCAAGAGCAGCCTGTTCCTTCTAAAACTCCACAATGACCCTCTAAAACGCACCAACATCATCCACTGCATTGACTTTCCCAGCCACATGAATGACATCCTCGTCATCAAAGGCCCTGACAACCTGCATTGGTCATTGGGCATGACCAGTCATGCATGCCGAGCCGAGTGCCAGTGAGGCTCTCAAAGTGCATGCTTCACATGCCGCTTGCTTGTAGGGGCTTGTCAGCAACATCAGCCTTCATGTGTCAAATCATGATGGAATATTTGCTGCAAGCAAGACAGGGTGCACTGGAGGGGAGCACCAGGTACAACTTGGCTGGCACACAAGCTGAGATGCTGAACCTCCGGTCAGTATGTGGCTGGGCACCAAGCAGCAGGACCCGCTGGCCTTGATGATGTCTTTAAGACATTTAAATCAAGTCAATCAACCGATCAGACACAGCCAAAAACGTTTTGAAGCTTAAACATATAAAATCTCCGTCCCACTACTTCGCCAAGCACAAGTATGAGCAGGCTTGCTGCTTCCAGCCTACAAGGCAAGGGCCCACATGACAGCCTGTTGGGGGTAATTGCACTGCTGATATTTGCTGCGAACATCTGGGTTATGCCATACATGTGAAGTGAAGCAAGATCACCTGGACGATAGCATCTGTTGTCCGAATATTCCCCAAGAACTGGTTGCCCAAACCTTCACCATTAGATGCCCCTCGCACAAGTCCAGCCACATCAACAAACTCAAATGTGGTGGGCACCTGCTCTCAGTGCACCAAAAAGCAAGAGGAATTGAGGCCACGCAAGCAAGGCCAGTAAGACAACCAGGTTGAAGAAAGGAGCTCTGCACAACATGCCTGATTTACAAGTCTACACAGCAAACATGGCAAGACTTGCTTGACTTCATCTCTTGATTTAGCCTCCAGGCCCAGGCTGCGAAATGAAATGACACGGGGGTCTGCAATGAGCACTTTCTAGGACATAAGTACTTGAATGGCTTGGGCTCAGAATGGTTTTCTGAGCAAGCTTACCAAGTGTGTGAGTAAGAAATCAAACGGTAAGTAAGTAATCAACCAGAAGTAGGTTATCAAACAGTAATCAAACAGGCAACCATGCCATACAACATCAGATGTGGCACATGGCGAGCAAATGACAACCATTATTTGGTCTCATACAAGCATCTAAAACTTTGTCATGTAAGACTTTTGCACAGGTCACATTATAAGCCCGGTCCATTGGCATTAAAGATCTAACGTACCACGTCTTTAGATTTTGATAGTCCACCCAGGACTTGCAGACGGTCGTCCGGAACGGTCACAATGCCTGAGTTAGGCTCGATGGCTGCAAAGGCATGAAGGTGAATGCCATCACAAAAAAGCTACACCAGGGGCTGTTGCAGATATGCCTGCCCCAAATTTGGAAGATCTGCTTTCAAAACCTTCCGAGGCTTGACGAGTCAACGGCAACTTGTGGAGAGCACTTCCAGGCAATACAATGAATTGTGATGGAGTTCTCTAAGCTGATAGCTTACTTACTGCAGAAGGGAAAATTTGCAGATGCTGCTTTGCCGTTCTGTACAATGGCATTGAAGAGCGTAGACTGCGAACAATTACAAAATGGCAACAAATTCAATCAGATCCGCAACACTCTTTAATTGGGGTTTGCAACTTGCAACTTGGGAATGACCTCAGTAAGCAATACCATTGGCGCGCAGAGCTTCCCTATGGAGGTCCTGTCCTGTTCATGTTCTTTGGCAAGTTAGATGGTAATATTCATCAGAACTTTCAAAGAACATTGATCATACCACATCAAATAAGCAGCGCAAGGCCAGCCACAAGATCAATACTAATATGCATTAGCACATGCATGGTTGTAATCACCAATACACAGGCGCACGCATGCACACATGAACACACACATACAATACCAGAGGGGGGTGACCGAGGAAAAGACCGGGCATGCTCCTTTTTTACATAAACTAAACTTTTATCATATGACTAGGCTGCTGGAAAATTTTGGGGTGAAGAAGACGAACCTAGTGGCCTGGGTGGGTGCTTACTCTCTGTTTTTTGGCCTGTTTTGGCATAGATAGCTCATGTGCGCCCTCACCACGAGCCCATCGGAGCTCCTGTTACCCCCAGAACCCCACCATTTTACTTCTATTACGTTGCCAATTGATGTTGGATGTTGAAACCCAGGTTTGAAGGGGTCGGCATTTGACCCATTTTGTCAACCATGTGCTGGATTTTTCCTGGTACAATACGCATGAGCGCGCGTGCACTCACACGACACTGCATATGAATACATTGCTGGATGCATAAGCTTACATGCAAAAATATAGAAATAGCATCCATATGGACACGTAATGAAAACGTGCATCTGTGCTTACCGGTGGCTAGACTGAACTTGGCATGAAATACACCTTTTTCAAGTGTCTATGTTGGCAAACGCACATTGCTTACACTTTGCAGCCATATGCATGAAACTGTCTGTACATCGGCAACTTCCGACCTTTTCAAAAAGGTCTAGGGCCACAGATGATAACAATGATGAGGTGAACACACCTTGCCGACGTTTGGAAGGCCAACAATAGCTGTCTGTAAAGAGTTGAGGGCTGTAGAGGATCTGTGGGTTAAGCAGTCGGTTGGCAATGGCGCATGAGACAAAGGCAACTGCGTTGATGCATAGCACATGAATCTATATCATTGAGCAGCCACACATTGCAAGCATACCTGAAACCTCTGCTCTGTGAAGGAGACAGCGTTGCTCGCTTATGAAGATTAGCTAGTCTACTAGACTCTAACAAGCTTCCAGCGCATACTCTCGTCCTTGCCACAGCTCCGCCCAATCTGGAAGTCGCACAAATCATATTTCCTTGAAATTTAGATATATATAAATTTGAATAAAACAGTGGCAGGTCAATTTTTATGGGGGAGCAGACGTACTGCTCTGCACTCACTCTTGCTTGGCAGGCAGTTGAGCATAGCATGCTTGATTGTAACGAGCAGCTTATTCAGGTGAGGAAGAAACTGTGATCAGTGGGAGCCATGCATGCACACAATCATCAAGACTAGGAGTGGGGTACTGCTAGTCACCAGGGCTGATCCCCGTTGACTTCTTTTATTTCCACACTGCTGGAGAGGTCACATGGTGCCTAGGCACTGAGTGACCCCTTTTGCTTTATTGATGTAGAGAGTTTTTTTGCTGCCAATGTATTTTTCTTTACACACTCATGGGTGCTCATGGGTGCAGGCACTGAGAACAGAGGGCTCTGAGCAATCCAGCCATCTTGAGGCATTGCGTAACAGTGAGTAGTCTTTTATTTCAAGTCATGGTAACACAGGGAGCAAGCGTCACAGTGGTTTTCTTCTGAAATGTGTGACCAAGCATTATTCAGGTCTCAAACACCATGCATGGAGGCATGCGCTGCATAAAAGTTCAAAATAAGACTCAACAGAGATGATATTCCACATTTGCAGGTCTTGCTGCAGTAAGTCGGCACAGCAGTGACGCTGTCAAACTCTCTGAGGAGATAGAAAAGAGGCACCTTGCAGAAAAATACCTTAATGCTACTCATCATACACAGGGACACCCATGCTGATTGGAAGGGCATTCTGCTTTGACAATGAAGCAAAGAGGGCTAGGATCTAAGAATGCGAGCGTCTGCTCATGCAGCCTACCAATGATTGAATGCTAAGCATTTCAGGCATGCGCTTGGTTGTTTCAGGCTTCAATGAGCTTTTTTTGAGGGCGCCATTCATATTGCTTCTCTGTTATCCATAGCTAAAAGTCTGGTGCGTATTGCATGTCAGTTCAGGTGCGAAGTACACTGTGCACACAGGGCATCAGTTCCGGACATGTGACTGTGCCACGCAGTGTGTACACACGCGCATTGTGCATGCACTGTCCGGTAGGGGTTGATTGAGAAGTGCAACATGAAGAATTTGTGAAGTCTTGGCCTTGCCAGTGGCTTATATGGAAGGACTGCCTTGTGCTCTATTTAGGCATACTGAACTGAACTGCCGCTTAGATCCTCCCAGCTTTTTGTATTTAATTCAAGAACATTTTCCGGTAGTACAACTTATACTAGAAGTTGTACTAAGTCTTCTTTCATTCCGAATGAATGAGTCATTCATTACTTATTTCTTTCTTTCTTTCTTTCTTTCTTCTTTCTTTCTTCTTTCTTTCTACCATTAAATGCTCTTTATTGCTATAAAGTCAATGTCCAATTTATAGGGTAACAGCTCAAAACTCACTGACAAGGCTTTTGCCAGCAAAAATCATCCCTGACTAAAATTTTTTGTAGTAAAAGGACCCCTAAAAGGACCCAGGGTGATAAAGGGTTGTAATAGCACGAGCCATCATGACTGACACTGAGCCACTTGCCATGACTGAGCCACTTTCACCTCGAAAACAGCGTCAGAGACTTCCTGGCTTGGTTTAAGTGCAATTGATGCATTGAAAGCAACCGCAGAGAGCAGTTAAAAATCCTCGAGCAAGTGCGCCTAATTTTTTTCAACCACATGGTCTTCAACCGCACTTTTCAACCGACATATTTGGCTAGTCCAGTTCTGCTGATATAACCCCTGCAACTACACTCTTCAACCATGCTTTGGCCAACCCAAACAAATGGCCAAATGGATCAATAAAGTGCTATGATTGGCCAATGCATACAACTAAGTAATTTTGTGAAAGCAAATAAGTTAAGGACTTGCTCAGGCAGCTCAAGCGTGCTCAACAAAGTGACTACCACTAAAAATTTCAGTCAAGAATCAAGGCGATAAAGACGCAATCATGAAGCAGGGTCTGGGAAAAAGGAAATGGATCAAATTATTGGAATGGAAGCAGCCCAACCTCTCCAACGTGGGTAAAGCTTCAACCGTTCTAGATCAGTGACTAATACATCAAAACAAGTGAAGGCGACAATTGTCAGTTCTACTCAGCTTCAGCAAGCATCCCCTGGCAACACATGCAAGAGACTCCTTGGTGTGCACACGCCACAAGGCAAAGAAATATCTCTTTGCCTAATCAGCTTTGGCTCTGGCACGACGAGCAAAGCAAGAAATCTTGCATCTTATCTTCCCCATCCAAAGAGTCTTCTAACACTTCATGACGCTATTTATCTTGTACTGCTTGGAAGTAAGGTCGTCCTGGACCATCCAGTGTGCATCCTGCAAAAGGAAGACATCACATTTGTCAAATTTCCTCCCATTTACGAGCCCTTGTAGTTGCCCAAGTGCTAGTTTTGCAAGACATGTTCAAGGACATGGGGTTACCTATACCTGAGGGGGAAGCATATTTTTTGGGCCTGAGGTGGGTTTCATTTCCTGCAGCATATTTGAGCACCCCTTCCAACAACAACTCTGCATGACCTGACTGGTCATCGGCCAAAAGAGCCATGCTCAATTGAGCTGGGTATGCCAGTGTCCTCCACACCACTTATAGTTCACATGGGCTAGCATGCTGTACCCACACGCGTGCACTTGCACCTCCGCCCACCCACCTGGCCCAGGCCGCACAATAGCTCTGCCATGGCTTTGTCCCACTGGGACCGCTTGCCCCTGTGAGCAACGCATATCAGTGCCTTGAGAGACAGCATCCAATACATGCGCACCCTAACTCAGCAGTCACACACACACACATGTCAACCTAGCATGTCCCCTCTGCAACAGTGGGTGGCAGCACTGAGCTCACAGGCCATCCTTTTGAGCTTGGTTGACTGCACAGTGGACAACCCAACTAATCTTCACATCAGATACTAGCCACCTAACCTTGCAGCAGCCAGGAAAACGTCATGTTGCCCCAGCATGTATTGCATACTACAAACACCAGCTGTTTCCTGTCATCGAGAAGTAATCAGAACGGATGCGCCTGCACAGGTGCAAGGGATGCATCCCCACCCCCTTTCTGCCCTGTAGACAGTGCCTTTATTGGGTGCAACATGTGCGCACACCTGTAGGCAGCCATGGCTTGATGGGCACGCCACTGCGCAACCACATTTTCTCGGTACAATGCAGGGAAGTGGGTGTCATACACAGCCAGCACTTCCCTGAAGCGCTCTTGGCTGGAGTTAGCCCCTCCCTGCACAGGCATGATGCCACATAATTGAATAGTTGCTCTTGCTGTGCATCATGGGTCCAACTCTCTTGATCTTTCCCCCCTAGAACTCATGCAGGTGTTACCACTAGCGGCAGCCAGCTTTTCAACGGTGCACTAAAACCTTGAAACCAGAATTGGATCTAGCAAATGGCCTGGTGTGCTGTGCAGCACTGTGACCTTGCAACTGGACTGGCTACCAGGTAGGTGGATCCCTGAACTGGGGTGCTGGGCTCATGTGCTGTATGACGGGCCGTACAACAATTACACAAGCAAGCGGTGATAAAAGGCCTTTTGTTCAGCACAGACGAGCCCTCTTGTGCTGCAGACGCTGAGACCCAGCACGCACAGATGTGAGGAGGAAGGAAGCTGCCCACCATGCATGCTGTAGACAAATGTCAAGGGAGATGGCTCGCACGAAGCGCTGCGTTTTGAAGAGCGCCGGAAAAGCATACCACCCACAGCAGGCCCATTCCAAGTTGCAAAGGCAGGAAGGCGACCCCAGCAAAAAGCAGGCTTGCATTTTGTGTTCGCGCAATTTGTATTGTGATGCGCAGCCCACCTGTGCGGAGAGCTCCGTCATTGCCGCCTTGACATCAACACTTGCCTCCAGCCGCTCATGCTCCTGCTTGCGCTGAAGGTCCTGGCTGTAGGCATGGACGTATGCTGCGAGTGAGAGGTTAGTGGTGAAGTGGCATAACCCTGGCATGTCATTGGCGGCGGTGCTGCTGAGGACTGCACACACGCACATGCACGTGTTTGCGCAAACCAATTGGCCAATTGGATCGTGTCCAGAGGCACTCTCTCACACAAACGCGCACCATGCCATGCCACAACCACAGCAATTTTACAGCTGCTGTGCCGTTGCCCGCATCAGGGGCTAGAACACACGCACGCGCACAAACTCTCGCGTTCTTAGGCTTATGCACTCCTAGGCTTTCGTTGCAGACCTGTTAGGGAGGCCCTACAAGGCATGCCACACCCATCACCCGTCGCCACCAGAGCAGCTTGGAGTGGCACAGACCCATGCCATGCTTGTGTTCAGTGTGCAGACACTTCCTAATTTGTGTGCACACACGCCCGAGTACTTAGGTAATGCTACAAGATTGGTGTCCAGATCATCGCTTGCTTGGAGCAACAACAAGCACCAGAAACACCATCAACACTACCAGAGTGATGCCTGGGAGATGGAGCTCCAGCGGGTCTGGCTGCAGAGGTGTGTCCAGCTCCAGGTGCGCCAGCGGGTCCTGCAGACAACCAAAGTCACATGAGCGTGGTGGTGCATGCTGGGCGCATGGGTAACACAATTTCAGCGTTCGAGTTGCTGGTGGCAAATCGAGGCTGTTGGTTGCATCAACACCGAGTGCGCACTCAATCCTGGTTGGTTTGAGATTGGGTGTGCTGATAGGGGGAGAGAGTGCAGCCTGGCTGTGTGAGAGAAAGTAGAGAACCTGAAAGGAGGTAATGATGCGATGATGGTAGCAACAGCTTATGCATTTGGGTGCCACAATAAACGCGGAAAGCAATTTCAATAGGGGTGTGTATGTATGTGTGAGGATGGACACAGCTGCATCATTGAATCACAGAACTTGGACAGGCAATTGACAATCATGACGCTTGCTCAAGCTCACTCATGAGGACAACAGAATGCACCTTGGCTGAGCAAATCAAAGCGCAATCAGTCTGACAGGGCGATTCCAACCTGTGCACAAAACAGACCTGGCTAATGGGTCTGCGACCAGTGCGTGTCATCCCTGTCCTGCAGGTCAGCCTCCGCTGCCAAGGCCCCGGGGCCCAGCCGCAAAGAACTTGTTGGCCCCGCCAGGGTCCATGCCGCACACAGCTGGCAGCTCCCCCTCCATGCCCTGCCTCTACCCCTTCCGCCATCAGCCCTTTTCACTCACCTCATATCCCTTCCCCGCATTCTCCCACTTTCCCCACTTGTCCCCACCCGGACGTCCGCCCCCGGCTGCTGCAGCAACCCCCCTTGACCTGCTGCCACCACTCACTGCTCCTTCTCGCCCCTAAGCCGCTTCCTGTCACCCCCACCACCACCCTCACTGGCACCCTCCCGCCGCTCCCACTCGCCTCCCCACTTGACCGGAGGGCTATTCAATCCTGCTCTTGGAAGGCGGGCCCCCTCCACCACGCCTCGAACTTGGTCAGATTCATCCCTTCCTCTGCACCCTCAACCACACCCTCCCAACGTAGGACAATGGAGAGGCTGACCCCATCTCGTCTCCAGGTGGATGAGTCTCCAGTTTGGGGTTCATCGTCCCGCCCCCGCATCAGTGCGCGTGCGTGACGCAGCGCCTGCCCTTGGGCACCTGGCCCCCCTCCTCATACCTCCCCTCCTGCTGCTGCTGCCCCCCCCCCTGCTGCTGCTGCTGCTGCTGCGTCTTCTTCACTGCCGAAGCCTTCAGCCTCTTTGTCTTCTTCGCCTCCAGCATGCGCGCTGTTAGACGTTTGGCAGTCAGCTCAGGCAGCAGATCTGTCAAGTGGATGTCAAACGCTTGAACACTCTCTGCCCCTAGGCGTGTTGCAGCCTGCGCAAGGTGGCAATGGCAACGGCCCAATGAGATGAGAGGCTGACTGCCGCACTGGCCGAAGGAATGCCCCACCCCGGTAAGCACAAGCATCCAGCCAGAAACCTTCACCCCCGTAGGCACAAGCATCTTGCCCAACACCTCCACCCCCATCAGCACAAGGGAGCTGCCTAACACCTCCACCCCTGCAAGCACAAGGGTGCTGCCCAACATCTCCACCCCCATCAGCACAAGGGTACTGCCCAACATCTCCATCCCCATAAGCACAAGGGTATTGCCCAACGTCTCCACCCCCGTAAGCACAAGGGTACTGCCTAACACCTCCATCCCCGCAAGCACAAGGGTACAGAATTTGGTGCGGGCACATGGCCTGAACAGGCATCATAGTACAACACAAAATCATAGTACAAAACAGCTGCCTCTGACACATGGCTTGAACAGGCTACATAGTACAAAACAGCTGCCTCAGCTTAGGTGCCCTCAACTCTGCAGCGCTGACAGGGTGCTTGCGCAAGCGTACGTTCAGGGCTAGTCTTATGGGGTGAGAAGGTTGTGCCCGACGATCCTGCAAAGCACGCAGCAGCTGCGCGCAGGGGAGGGCCCGCGCTGCGTGGCGGTGGGGGGCGTGCACGTGGTGATGAAGCTGTGCAGCTCCAGGAGCTGGTGCAGGGGCTGCTGGATGCGTCGCGGCAGGACTTCGCCTTCCGCAACGCCTGGATGCAGCGTCTGACGCATGCGGTGCAGGCACTGCATGAGGTGTGGGCTTGGCTCTGGTCAGCTCCAATGCCCCTTCTCAACCAGCTCCCACAGCTGCTCTCTCCCTTTTGTGCTGTCAAGCGCCTGACGGTCCTCCTCAGGCAGCTCCATGATGTTGATGTAGGCCTTCACGCAGCCCAGCAGGCCCCCCTGCACATGCACCTGCCCAACAAGGAGCATGCGGGGTACTGGCGTGAGTCGCAGAGCTCTTTGACCGACAGGGGCGCACATGCTGTAGCCACAGCTTGCGCTTGACTTCCTTGAGGCAGGCATGCAGTGCCAGGCAGGCATGCAGTGCCTGGGCGTCTGTGAGTGGGGACCAGGCAGACACACTCCAGAGGCCCAAGAGTGTGATGCCCTTTGTTTACATACTAGCACCGCAAAATAACTAAACACCAAGTAACCAAACGCATGCCCCATTCCGTCCTCGGGTGTTGAAGGCCCTGGCCACAAACCAAGCAGCCTAACAACCAGAATGGCAGTTTAGCCAAACACATGCAAACCCAGACCCCTATTCACCAACTGCACCTCTCCTACTACTGGATTGACGGCATTCAGGGCACCAAGAAGGTGTACAGTGAGCAGCAGTTAACAACAGCAGCCACGGCACCCCCATGCACGAGCGGCGTCAGAGGCGCGTGTGCCAGTCTATGAGCAAACTTAAGACCCCTGGCACCTCGCCTTGCAATACCTGATCTGGTAGTCCACACGGAGGGTGTCTGTCCCGCCCGCCATTTTCCAAGATGGATTTTCCTTGAGCAAAGCGCAGACAGTGGACAATGGTGCTCTTCTCACCTCCAGATTCTGCTGTATTTTTTGAGTCATCTGCTGCTTGGCATTGGTCCACATGGACTTCTGCTGCTGCACCAGCTGGAGCAGCTACGCAACCTCTGTGTTGCACTTGGCAAAGCGCCAGCCCTCTTCCACCAGCATAATCTGCACTAGCGGGTGAAGGTGCTTGTTCTAGGGCACCCCTTGCGCATCTGCAAGGAATAGAAGCATTGGTGCACTCGGCACGCTCCCACAAGCAAGCCCCTACCGCCCCTCATGCAAAGGTTGCAGCACGCGTCAACCTATCCATCACATCAGTGTAGACAGGCCAGACATGACGAAACACGCAGTCATTGTTTTATAGCTGCATGGGCCCAACGAGTGTCCCAGACTCAAAGCCCTGGGACACCTGCTATTTCCCTGGGTTCCCTGGCTGGGAGAAGGTGGCCTGCTTGATGGCTCAACACAAGGTGCAGTGATCTGGCAATGGTAGCATGCATAGCTCGCCACGTGTCACGCACGTGTTGGTCACTGGATGTGTGACGCAACCATGACCTCAACAACAGAGAGCATCTGAGCTACACAGAAGAATCTAAAGCAAGCATCTTCTTTTCATATTATCCTTTTAGTCACTACACTATATACAAACAGTTAGTTACTATTTACGAAAGCCTTACTGAGCTGCCATCGGGGCAGTTGAATCTAGACCGCAGTACGTGGTGTAACCAATGCACCAACACTCAATTCAGTCTGCAAATAAGTTTCACACCAGAATTTCTAATATCAAGCTTCAAGTAACACCAACTTAATCCACAAAGATTTGGAGAGGAAAATCCCCCATTGGAAAATTCCGCTTGTTCTTCTCATGGCCCCATGTTCCTGCTTGCGTACTTGACTGCTATGGCCATGCCGCAAGTCTGGTTTGGATGCAGCAATCTCTCATCGTAGCAGCAGTCTTTTTTCTTTTGTTCTGTCATGCCAGATCACTGTTATTGGCTGAAAAACAATTTGGTGGACACACACACACCACACACGCTTCTCAATAACTGGCCCTCCAATACTCAGGGCTCAGTAGAATATATATCTCCAACCAACAAGTGTCTGATCTCAAACACATAGTCTCAGACAACAATTCGGCAGAGACACAATATGGCATGACATTTCAGCCCGGCGGGCTGGCAGTTGCCCCTGCCTTGTAGTACAGGCGGTGCAACTTGGAGAATCAGGCGAACCTCCACCGACTGCCGTCCCGTAAAGAGCAGCCGCAACTGGTCAGTGGCCGTTACATGAGTCTATACGAGTCTATTAAAAGTAACCCTGGTAATATGACTCCAGGAGTTGGTAAAGCCAGTCTTGATCGTATTGACGTCAACTGGTTTCATAGAATCAGCGCTACTTAAATGTCTGGTAAACATCGCTTCGGCAGTATTCGCTGAGTGTGGATTGATAAACCGGACTCATCTTCAAAAAAGCATCCCTTGGGTGTCGGATCTCCTAGAGACAAGGTCGTTTCCGCCGTAAGCCACAGGCGCACCCGAGCGTGCTTGTCGCGCGAAGCATAAAATGAATTCTAATTTTTTTTGATATTGTTTAAATTATATATGTTTTGAATTATTATATGTTTATCAATTAATCGTTATTTGGTTTGTCCCTTCAAATGAAAAAAGCCTGTGAGGGTCCTGTGCGACGATTTACTGGTTTGACTCAGAGTTTTGCTTTCCACCAAAACCTGAAGGCCAACCAAAACCAAAACCTCAACGAGAGCGCAATAGCAAACGCTCCACTTACCATCAATGGTGCGCCCTCCCTACTAAGAGGGCCCTGGTCACACATTCGCCATACACCCTTCCTAGATACATGCTCCTTGATCTTCCTCGTGACGTTATTCACACAAGCGTTGCTCGCTTCAGACTTCGTGCCCACACCCTTCAAGCTGAAACTGTGACCTGGACTCACAATAGCTTCCCTACTTGTGACTTGTGCAATGCTAGTGATGTACAAGATGAGCAACACGTCCTTTTTCGCTGCACCCATCCACACGTGGTCTCTCTCTGAAGGACTTATGTGTCCCTTTTTCCTCCTGCAGGCTTCAACAATGTGCTTGCTTTTCTGAGCCAGGAAAACAATAAGCATTAGTAAGGGAAACCACCTTCCTTAATTCACGCCTCGGGTGTATCCTGAGTGCGTAGCTTTTCCTTTTCCTTTTCAAAGGTAGTACCCATAA
>LKMJ01000756.1_pt1 | contig 26405 bp, 31 predicted proteins | sample 643391 | NCBI WGS metagenome assembly LKMJ01 (sample SAMN04112250, study PRJNA286221) | soda lake metagenome | biome: soda lake; feature: Kulunda Steppe; material: water; isolation source: sample PL-Br10 brine of Picturesque Lake | place: Russia: Kulunda steppe | collected 2010-07 | reverse complement strand
TCAGGACCCAGCACGAAGCCGCCACTGCCCCCTGGGAGGCCATTCCCTGGGGCGGCGGCCGCTGTGGCGGCTGCTGTGGCCGCCGGCTGCGAAGGCCCGGCAGTCCCCGGCGGATGCCCGCCCTGGCTTGCCGCGGCTGCGCGCTCGGCAGCCCTGCACACAGGAGCGGATGGTTGTACGTGCATGGGCAAACAACATCAGTGTGCGTCCACATACGTGCGGGATGGACGAGCACCGACGCTGGCACTGCCTTCTTGGTTTGTCTTGTGTGTATGTGTTAGTGTGTTTGCGCGGGACCTTGAGCGGGGAAATTGTGCACGCACTTGTGCACTCTGGCATGTCTGTCTACAAGCAAGTCTGAAGTGTGCCCCTCTGCTCATGTGTTGCATGCAAGTCCTGTGGCTGACGCCATGCTGTCCAGGAAACCAATCTCGCTTGCTTGCGTACCTGGCGGCCGCTGCAGCCGCAGACGCCGCGGCCCCGGCAGAGCGCGCTACAAGGTAAGCAGGTGGGCCGTTGGGCACACCGGGCGGTCGGCCACGCCCCCTGCCCCTGCCGCGCCCACGCCCACGACCCCTGCGCGGCCCAAAAGTGCAGTGCATGTGCAGGCCAGCTTTTGAAGCCGTGAGACTCGGCAAGCTGAATAAATGCTGCAGGTTTGAGGTGGTCGCCAGCCGTGCTCAACAGCAGCGGTGGCAGGTGCATGCGTGCTCTGTGTGGAGGCAAGGCACAGGAAGTGCCCGCTGCCGCTGGGGCCTCTTTGTTTCCAAATCACGCACGAGTGCAATGAGCGTTGCACGAACTCTTCCCCCCTATATCCTGTGAGGTCCCTTTGCCTTGCCCATCCTCTCTCTCTCACACACCCACATACACACACCAGTGGTTTTACACACACACACACACTCACTCACACTCACACACACACACACAAAAGCCCACCTTCCGCGCCCCCTGCCGCTGGGGGCCTCTGCCTTGCCCATCCCCTCTCTTACACACTCACACACACACACCAGTGGTTTTACACACACAGAATAGCCCACCTTCCGCGCCCCCTGCCGCTGGGGGCCTCTGGCTTGCCCATGGAGTACGCACTGCTCCCAGCCTTGCTCTTGCTCTTGGGCGCACTTCCCGTGACGGAAAGGATACCTGCATGTGTGTGTAGATGCGCGCATGTGTGTATTTGTGTGTGCGTGTGGGTGGGTGGAGGGTTCAAAACACTTCGCGCACGCACACACCACACACGTTGCCAGGCGTACACGCACACACACCACACACAGTGCGAAGCGCGCACTGCACACGTCCCTGCGTGCACACACGGCACGCACCCCCTGCACACACGCACACACACCACACACAGTGCCAAGCGCGCACTGCACACGCCCCTGCGTGCACACACGGCACGCACCCCCTGCACACACGCACCACACCTGTGGCCGGCTTCTTCTGCGCCACCTCCTGCGCTGCCTTCACTTGCTCTGCAGTGTAGCTGGCCCAATCTGGCACCGCGCCTTCCTCCCAAGGCGGCAGCGGCTGGCCAGGCCACTCCTGCTCCGCGTCGATGCGGTCAAAAATCTCCAGCTCCTGCGCACGCGCGCGTACAGGGATTTGTGGGCATGCACCACCACTTCCATGCTGGCCCATTCAATGGAGATCCGCATGAGCGTGGCCAAGAAGCTCCAGCTCCTGCGTGCCAGCCAGCCAGCAGCAGACCTGGCGCAAACCAGTGGGCGGCAGCACAAGCGTGTGCGCATGAGCAGCACAGATGCGGGGAGGGGAGCACAGGGCACTGGGCGCAGGAACAAGCACGCGCAAATTCAGCCTTATCGCACGCCAGGGTGCCACGTGCGCTACTGCTTGAGCAGGGTGCCGCGTGCCCTACTGCTTGAGCAGGGTGCCGCGTGCGCTACTGCTTGAGCAGGGTGCCGCGTGCCCTACTGCTTGAGCAGGGTGCCGCGTGCGCTACTGATTGAGCAGGGTGCCGCGTGCGCTACTGATTGAGGTCAAGCCAGGACAGCACCAGGCAGGAGGTGCGCAGGGCAAGATGGGAGCTGCCCTGTTTTCCGTTCAAGCGCACACCGCTGTGCCCACACTCACATCAGGGCCGCGCGCGAGCTGCTGGTTGAGGTCATGCCAGGACAGCACCTCGTTCAGGGCGGCCTTTGCACGGTCCTCGTCCTGCAGGCACGGCGGCAAGCATGCGCACGCATGAGCCAGCCTGTGTGTGGAGCACATGGCAAATCATCATGCAAGTGTGTGCGAACACACACACACACGAGCAATCAGGGCCACCCTTCTATTGATGTCATCCTGCGGGCAGGGCATCACATTCTACTTCTACTGCATGCAAGTGAGGGACATGACCGACCATGGCTCACACACACAGCGCGCGCGCGCGTGCACTGGTAAGCAGCCAACATTAGGGCCTCTCGTGGTGCCCATGCTTCTCATGATACCCGCGTCTTCATTTGTGTGCTGAGCACGTGCTTGCATCCCGGGTACATGTTTGTATGTGCGCGTTTGATTGCACGTGCATGTGTGCATGTGTGTGCGCGCGAGCTAGGTATGTGCATGTGCGTGTGCGAGTGTGCGTGTGTGCGCCAAAGGCACCTGCAGCATGGCTTCCAGCGTGGCCTTGCGCTCGTCCATGGTGGTTGTCATGTCGAAACGCCCGGCGTCGATGACCTCCGAGGCCATGTCAATCTTCTGGCGCTGGATGTGGTTGCGCACCTGCGCAGCACGGCACAACACATTGCCTGGCGCCACAACACATCGCCACAACACACTGCCTCAACACATGGCCACAACACATTGCCTGGCGCCACAACACATTGGCACAACACATGGCCACAACACATTGCCACAACACATTGCCACAACACATTGCCTTGCGCTGGATGTGGTAGCGCGCCTGCACTGCACGGCACAACATATTGCACAGGTGCTGTGGATGGGGCGGATGACCTGCTGCCAGGTTGGGCTGGGCACAGAGAGGCACACCCTGGGCAGAGGCATGGCGCACAGAGTGTGGGTGGTGGGAGGGAGCGTGTGGTGTGAGGGAGCGTGCGATGTGAGGGAGCGTGTGGTGTGAGGGAGCGTGTGGTATGAGGGAGCGTGTGGTGTGAGGGGAGCGTGTGGTGCAAGGGGCCCACAGGTCTCATGGAGCCCTTGCAGTTTGCAAGGTTGCCAGAAAGCCAGGGCCCAGGCATCCAGAGCGCGTTCAGGCACCCGCGCATCTCTTAGCCTGACAGGGCACAGTCAGGCACCCGCGCATCTCTTAGCCTGACAGAGCACAGTCAGGCACCAGCACATCTCTTAGCCTGAGCGAAGGGTCCAGCTATAAGGGCAAGGTCCATGGCAGCATATGGAGGGAAGGGGGGAGGTCCGCTAGGTGCACGTCACACCATATCATATGTCATCACATGTCACGAGGCGTACATCACACCATGTCACACCATGTCACTAGGCGCACATCACACCATGTCACTGACTGCACGTCACACCATGTCACCAGGCGCACACCACACCATGTCACACCATGTCACACCATCTCACCAGGCGCATTTTACATTAAGGTGCAAGCTCTGTGTGTCACCAGTAACATGGTGTGACATGGTGTGACGTGTAGTCAGTGACATGGTGTGATGTGCGCCTTGTGACATGGTGTGACATGGTGTGATGTACGCCTCGTGACATGGTGTGATATGGTGTGATGGGCGCCTGGTGAGGCACAGATCACAGCATGTCACAGCATGTCACAGCATGTCACCAGGCGCACACCACACCATGTCACACCATGTCACACCATGTCACCAGGCGCACATCACATTAAGGTGCAAGCTCTGTGTGACACGACACAGCCAAAGTTGCCTTGAAAGGCCGCCCACCAGGGACTCCACACTGCCGGAGCGCAAAGGCTGCTCCCCAGCTGCGCGTCACACCGCACGACACGACACAGCCCTGGACCCCTGTGGAGGGCCAAACCCACCAGAGACTCCACGCTGTCTGAGTACTTAGGGCGCTCCCCGGCGGTGGTGGCTGCCATGATGGCCCTCTTCAGCTGCATGGCGGCCTCCTTGGTGCCCTGTGCGCGCACATACACAGGACACACGAAACATCAAGCCTTGCTTGCAGAATCAAAATGGTTGCAGGGCTGCCCGTCTTGGGCATGGCCAGCACATCAAAATGCGCCCGCCTGCTTGTCTGTGGTGCACGCATTTGCATATGACCATTCTTTTCAGGCGTCCAGGGCCGTGAAGCGCCCGTTTGCATGAGTGAAGCAACATGGGCAGGAGCTTGCTGGTGGGAAGTGCAGATCAAAGTCATAGGCGCCTGCTGGAAATTTTGGTGCTTGTGCTTGCAGGGAAGTCAGAGGGCGCGCTTGAGCTTTGTGGTGACCGACAATACATGCCAACACACGCAGAGCAAGGGCAGGTGCGCTTTGGATGCACATACGCCTTCAGAGCCATGCAGGAATTTAACACTCAGCCGTGCCACGCACGCAGAGCTCTGTTCCACTTTGACACAGGCGAGCCACGCATGCAGAGCTCTGCAATCTGCCGCAGGCAAGCCACGCATGCAGAGCTGTGTTTCACTTTAACACAAGCAAGCCACGGACGCAGAGCTCCGCAATCTGCTGCAAGCCATGCACGCAAAGCTCTGTTTTACTAAGACGCAGGCGAGCCACGCACGCTGAGCTCTGCACTCAAACAGGCGAGCCACGCACGCAGAGCTCTGCACTCAAACAGGCGAGCCACGCACGTAGAGCTCAGCACTCTAAAACGAGCGAGTCACGCACGCTGAGCTCTGCACTCCAACACAGGCCACGCATCCTATATGCGCTTGGGCACGGCCAACAAAACGGCACTTTGTGGGGTCATTGACTTGCCATCCATGCGCGCTTGGGCACAGTCAGCAATCAGCATGCTCACATCATTTAGACAGACACAGGTCACTCATATGTGCTTGGGCACTGCCACCACACAGGCCACCCACACGCGCTCAAGCACAGCCACCACACAGGCCACCCACACGCGCTTGAGCGTGGCCGGCACCTGGCACACTTCTGTCGTGTTGACAGACGTACAGGGCACCCACGAGGAAAGGAGGCGTGCATGCTGCATCACAAACATATGCTGACAGGAGCGAACACCACCCACCAAGTAGGCGTCCACAGGGTCGGCCACAGTCTCCAAGTGGAGCACACGGACCTGCGCAATGACCCAAAGTGCGGCATCATGAAAACGAGTGGGGCATGAAAACAAGCACAGCACAAGCACAAGGCCTAATTTTGGTGCGTGCAAGTGTCTTTTTCAAGTGTTTTGAGGTTGCCGGGCCACAGGGCTGCCCCCGCACACGGATGAGTCTGGAGGTGAGCAATCTATCCACCGACCCAGTGGACCTGGCACCGATGCAAGCTCTGCCTGTTGCTTGGTATGCACGGGCATGCGCTTCGTGACCCTCAAAGGGCTCCTTTTGCACCTGTGCAGGTCCCAATCAGAGAGAATGCCACTGCTGGTGGTGCAGATGGACCCTCTGCCCTTGACTTGGGGGTGCCCGGCTCAGCGACTCTTGAAAGGGTCCTGGCTCAGCGGCTCTGAGGGGTCCCGGCTCCCGACTCTGAGGGCGCCCGGCTCAGCGACTCTTGAAGGGGTCCCAGCTCAGCGGCTCTGAGGGGGCCCCAGCCTGAGGCCACGTTGGCCTACCAGCAGATGCGTGAGTTCATGGAAGCGCACTTAGCAAGCATGCCCCTCTGGCCATCAGTGCCGCCCTTCTAATTCTGGCCAATGCGGTTGCGAGTGCGCGATGGCCGACTAGTGCCGCACCTCCTTTTTCTGGCCAATGCGGTGCGAGCGCGCGATGGCCTGCTCCTCGTTCTTGGGGTTGGGGTCAGGGTCGTAGATGATGACGGTGTCGGCGGTCTGCGGCCATGGTCACGACAAGAAGCGTGTGCGCACAACACAGCACGCGTCATGGAAAGGAGCGAGAGGGGCGGACGCTCCATCTGCAGCCAGGCTCCACGTGCATTGCTTTTTGCTCTTTGGAGGGAGTGCCCAAGCGCACCTGCAGGTTGAGGCCGCGGCCGGCAGCGCGGATGGACAGCAGGAAGATGAAGACATCGGAGTCGGGAGCATTGAAGTCCTTGATGGCGACTTCTCGGGCCTCAAGGGGCGTGGAGCCGTCGATACGCCTGTGGGTGTGCGCACGCACGCATGTGTACAGGTGCCATATGCATGCGTGGGCGTGTTGCGTTCCACGAGCGAGGCACGGTGTGTGCAACTGCAGGCCACTCAAGCCACGCGCATGTTTGCGCACAAGTGCATTGCGCTTTCAGGTGGTGTACTCACGCAATTCAAGGCCGTCCAACAGAAGAGTTGGAAGGGCCTTGGGCATGCATTCAGGAGCAGTCCTTTGGGAATGGTTGGACTCAAGAGTGTGACGCAAAAGCTTCTGCCTCCTTGGTGCAAACACAGTGCGGGACAGATGTTCCCAGGACACCAGCATGCTGCAGACGCATCACGTCCCTGCCTTGCATCGCCTCATCATGCGAGGATGATCATACGAGAGGATGAAGGCACGTGTGCTGTGCGCCCGAGCGCCCTAGCTGTGTGCGCTTGTGGGGCCCAGAGCAAGGGAGCCCAGAGGAAGGGTGCCCCACCTCTCTTGCAGGATGACACTGCCCAGAGGCTGCTGCCATGAGCCAAAAGCGCACCCAGCCGTGCAGCGTGCAGTGTCACATATGCCGAGCGTGTCCCAGCGTTCCTACTTGCAGAGTCACATGCTTGGCGTGCCAAACCTGTACTGCATGGTCGTCCCGTTCTGCAGCTTGCGCCATCGGAGGTAATACTCAAGGAGGTCCAGCAGCTTTGTCATGGTGCTGCGTGTGCAGGGTCATGGGGCACGCAGGACTTGATCACATGCAGAGCCCAAGCGCATGGACCTGGCATGCTTTTCAGCGAAGGGGCGCTTGCATGCATAAGGGTGCACTCGGGGCATGCGAGCATATGCACCCAGGCAGAGTTGGTGCCCCCATATGCCCCCATATGCACCCAGCCTGCATACCCAGGCAGAGTTGGTGCCCCCATATGCCCCCATATGCACCCAGCCTGCATACCCAGGCAGAGTTGGTGCCCCAGGCAGAGTTGGTGCCCCCATATGCCCCCCATATGCACCCAGCCTGCATACCCAGACAGAGTTGGTGCCCCCATATGCACCCAGGCAGAGTTGGTGCCCCAGCAAGCCCAGCAGCTTGGTCGTGGTGCTGGGGGGTGTGCAGGGTTGCAGGGCATGCTGGGTTCTGTTACATGCATCAGGTGCTTGCAGGTGCCATGCAGTGCGCAGGCGCATGCGGGCAGGAGTGCAATTGTGGCCTGCAAGAGTGGACCAAGGCGCGCGACTCAGCACTGGGACTCGGCACCAGGACTCAGCACTGGGACTCAGCCGCATGCAGCCAGCAGCCTACAACCAGAAGCACGCAGCCAGCAGCAAACAGCCAGAAGCACGCAGCCAGGAGCAAACAGCCAGAAGCACGCAGCCAGCAGCAAACAGCCAGAAGCACCAAGCCAGCAGCACATCGCCAAAAGCACAGAGCCAGCAGCCATGCTTCTTGGCTCCTCCACTCATTCAAGCGACCCCGGCCCCCCGCTACGCACCAGGACAGCAGCACCCTGTGGCCTGTGCTATGGAACTTGACCAGCCAGGTGACTTGCATCTCTGTTACCACCCCCAAGCCGCATCCCATGCTCTGCAGCACTCGCAGCCTCGCCACTCACCAGAACAGCAGCACCCTGTGGCCGGTGCTAGGGAACTTGACCAGCCAGGTGACTTGCATCTCTGTTACCGCCCCCAAGCCGCATCCCATGCTCTGCAGCACTCGCAGCCTCGCCACTCACCAGAACAGCAGCACCCTGTGGCCGGTGCTAGGGAACTTGACCAGCCAGGTGACTTGCATCTCTGTTACCACCCCCAAGTCACATCCCATGCTCTGCAGCACTCGCAGCCTCGCCACTCACCAGAACAGCAGCACCCTGTGGCCGGTGCTATGGAACTTGACCAGCAGGCGGTCCAGAAGGGCCAGCTTGCCGCACTGCTCCAGCATGGCAGTACCCTCAGACAAGTCAGCAGGGAAGGACAGCAGCGGGTGGTTGCACACCTGCAGAGGGCAGGACAGGTTGAAGCACAGCGGGTGGTTGGACACCTGCAGGAGAGGACAGCAGCGGGTGGTTGCACACCTGCAGAGGGCAGGACATGTCAAAGCAGCGGGTGATTGCACACCTGCACGGCAGGGGTGCAAGTGAGCGCAGGTGTGGATGCATGCCTGAATGTGCGCATGCGTGCGTGTGTGCTTATGCCTGTGTGAGTTTGCACCGTCTGCATCCAAAATATGGCATCCGCCTTCCAATCCAAGGCTGCTGCTTTGTTTGCCTTGCTCACTGCATTCTTGCCCATCTCCTGCTTCAAGCCTGCCGCTTTGCTTGTCTCACAGATTGCATTCTGGTCCAGGGCACGTCCTAAATCAAAGCCAAGGCAGCATCTTGTCACATGAGCAGCACCCTCTTGTCACGTGTGCAGCACCCTCTTGTCACATGAGCGGGCGCCCGTTTTTGTAAGGGGACTCCACTCCTTACCTTGCGCAGCTCCATGACCTTGTTATTCAAGGCCACAAACTCGTTCTTCATTTTGAAGCGCAGCGGGTCGCCGGGGAACAGCTTGATGGTGCCAGTGGCCTGTAACACAGGTGTGGGTGTGTGTGCATGTCAGCACTGGTGCAGCAGGATGCCTCTGGACACACATCGCGCAGCGCCTTGCCCCCGCCCACAGATCAGCTCATCACGACAAAGCAGCACCTTGAGATGGTCCCACATGTCATTCGCTGTCCTCACCCTAACTTGAGCTGTGCACCACGGATGGATAAAGGCGTGCACCACGGATGGATGAAGGCGTTGGGCAGCCACAATGGCCACACACAGCACACTGCGCTCGCTCACCCTGACCCAGCTGTACACCGCGGATTGGTAGGGCGTCATAGGCACTTTGATGACGACCGGCACCTTGGGAGGCAGCTTGCCCTCCACGTCTTGCACCTGCGCGCGCGCGACGCAAAACACACATGCACCGGCGCAAGCAAAAAGGCTCGAGGAGATTCTGTGCGCATGTTCAAATGTGTGTGCCCTTGCCTTTCACACCTGTGCAGAATCTTGAGCAGCGCAGCGATTCGGTACGCGCAATTTACGTTTGAGTGAGTCCCAATTTTTCAAAGAAGGGTACCTCGCTGCAAGCAGCGCGCTTGCTGGCCTTGGTGTGAAGTTGACTGCATCCATGGGCTGGCATGGACATGCATCACTGGTATCTTGGCTGGCATGGACATGAATCTTGGACATGCGTCTTGGCTGGCATGAACATGCATCACTGGTATCTTGAACACGACCACTGCTTGAGTGCATTGTGTGCGCGTGAGTGCTGAGGGGCAGTATCCCGTAAGGCTCCACATGTGCTCCCCTGGCAAAAGCCCTTGAGCGCATTCAACAAGGCATCCTGGGGGAAAAACTGGGGGCGGTTGCAAACGCCTCGACACCAAAACAGCAAAAGACGCAAGGCGTGCGTGCCTGTGTAAAAGACCCACCTGGCGGCGGAGCATGAAGGGCACCAGGATCTGGTGCAGTCTGTGCACCACCACGAGCTTCTTCTCATTGGCCATCAGCTTCGCCTGCGCGGGTGATGCGCACACGCACGCTCACACGCGTGCCGATTGTTCGCCCTGCTGCCCATTAATGCTGGTCAGGCAATGGTGCGCACAGCTGGAAGGTTGCTGGGCACGGCTGGCACAATGCCAGACAACACTTGCTATTATGCGGTGCAGAGGGGACAGACTGTCTTCAGGCTGTTCATGTCCATTTTTCCAGCAGCTTGGTATCCTTTTCAGCCAGGCAACATAGCAGTGTCATAAGTGTGTGTGTGTGTGTGTGTGCGCGCGTGTGTGTGCAGTGCATGCCATGCAGCCTGGCAACCTGGCAGTGTCATAACTGTGTGGCAAGGGCAAACGCATGGGCTCGTCAGACAGCTGGAGCAGACCCAGGTGTGTGTGTGTGCCTAGCCTTGCGCACAGCAAGGGCACGTGCTCGCATGGGCATACGACACAGCAGCCGTGCTTGGTGCAAGCTTGCAGCATGCACGCTTCCTGCAGCAAAAGGGCGTGCTTGCACAGCTTACGGCACAGCGCGTGGACGCAACAAGCTTGTGTCAAACTTCCTGGGTGGGACAGCTTGTACTCCTGACCATGTGGGCTGGCACTCAGCAAGTGTTCTCTGCCACACCGGCTGTGAAATACGCGCACTTCGCCATCCCAGCTGTGAAACAAGCGCGCATCGCCACCCCACAGCTGTGAAATAAGCCTGGATCGCCACCCCACAGCTGTGCATTGCGTGATTTTGTGCGCACCTCATTCTGTGGGCCGCCCATGCCATCGTCATCATCGTCACCCTCCTCCGCCTCAAGCATGCTGTCGAACCACTCAGCAAACTGCCGTTTGTCGTCAAAGACCTGCGGGAAAGAGCCACCCAGACGGTGCGCAGTGGTTGCAATGTGGCTCAGCAAATGAGAATGTGCAGTGGTTGCCATGCGGTACAGCAGAAGGGCAATGTGGCTCAGCAAAAGGGAAGTGCAGTGGTTGCGATGTGGTTCAGCAAAAAGGAATGTGCAGCGGTTGCCATGCGGTACAGCAGAAGGGAATGGCATCCACCACAAAGCATGACTGAGACTGGCGCTTGCAAAAAATGGGAGAGCATGGGTGTCATGCCCATACTGCACCAGCGCCCACCCTGGGCGCGTACGCACAACTCAACGCACGGAGCTGGGCAGGGTCCAGGCTCCAAGGAAGGAAAGAAAGGCAAGCCATGCATGCAGCAAAAACATTTCCATCATCATTTTAGAGAAAGTGGATCCAACGCTAGGTGCGGGGATATGTGGGCACCTTATTTGGTCCAGATTTGGTGGGGTGCCGCGCATATGGAGCACAGCAGCAGAGCCTCTGGCCCGGCCTTGGGCAAAACAGACCTTTGCCCTGCCCTTGCCCTTGCCTCAGTCCGAGGCTTGCCCTACGGCACAACCTGGCCCACTTGCCCCGATAAGGCGTCATCCACTCGATGCATGTGTCGCAGAGTGGCAGCGCTCGCAGAAAGCGAAAGCAGGTGCGGCAACACTCACGGCTCATATGCAGCTTTGCAGCGAACAACCTCACACACCCTGCGCCCCGATCCAGACCACACCCTGCGCCCCGATCCAGACCACGACTCTTTGATTGCAAGACCACAGTGAGGACCATTCATATTCCGAGCCTCCACCCAACGCTCACCTCAGGAAGCAGCAGGTTCAGAAGGTTCCACAGCTCACGCAGCTCATTCTGCAGCGGCGTGCCCGTCAGCAGCAGGCGGCGCGCGCACTGGAAGCGGTCCAGGTCCTTGGACAGCTTGCTCTGGCGTTCTTTGAGACGCTGCAGGCCGACGCGCGTGCGGACACACACACACACACACACACACACACACACACACACATGGCGTGAGATGAGGGCGCATGACGGCCAGCACAGGGGCAGTGGCCTCATGAAGAGCATGGATACAGGTGAACGCTTTGTCGAGCAATGCCTGTCAGGCCAAAGCAATGACATCTTTTAGGCACAAAGGCCACGTGGCCGCGACCGCACAGAAGAGGCACCCGTGCAAAATAGGACAGATGTGCAGGATTTTCCTGATGGCTGTGGGCGGACAGCAGCAGCCTCTGACAGCTCCAACAGCAGTAGCAGATGGTATGAGCCTCTATGAGCCTCTGACGGTTCCGACAGCAGCAGCACAGCAGCAGCCTCTGACAGCTCCGACAGCAGCAGCAAACAGCAGCAGTCTCTGACGGCTCCAACAGCAGCAGCAAACAGCAGCAGCCTCTGACAGCTCTGAAAGCAGCAGCAAACAGCAGCAGTCTCTGATGGCTCGGACAGCAACAGCAGACGGTAGCAGCCTCTGACGGCTCTGACAGCAGCAGCCTCTGGAGACTCCAGGCTTTCCATGATGCTGCTCACAACCATTTAGAGGAATGCACTGAGCTCAAGCACACTGGCTCCATTCACTCGCATGGAGATGCATTGGACGCACAGATCATGCACCGCGCGCACAGCTCTTGCATACACGCACACACGTCCCAGAGTTGCTTGAGCGCAGGGGGCATCAGATGAGTAAGCAACACTCAGCAAGCATTGCTTGTGCCAAACAAATGCACCCAGAGCCAGCCGCTCCCCCACACCTGAGCTTCATCAATGATGATGTACTTCCACTCAAGCCGGCAAAGCTTTGCTCTGTCGCGCATGACGTACTCGTACGTGGTGACCAGCACATTGAACTGCTGGGATTGCACCTGCAGGGCGAGTCCAAGCGCATTCCGCGTGGTCCTGCTCCTTAGACAAAGCACTACGCTCCTTAGACAAAGCACCAGGCTCCTTAGACAAAGCACCAGGCTCCTTAGACAAAGCACCATGCCCCTTGAATGCAGCACCCTGCTCCTTGGAGGGCGTGCCGTTCTCAGTTCGTGCGTCCTTCAGTGCTGCAGTTAAGGACTGAAGAACACAGATTGGGTGCGGCACGCGCTGCGTCAATATATTGCATGACACCAATTGCAAGCGCATGGCACCTCATCCACACGCAAGACACAGCGCCCATACGTGCATGGCACTGCAAATGGTACATACACGCTTTCTTCTAGCTGCGCACCTCCTGGTTGTACTTGCGTGAGCGCTCATCCTTCTGGCCGACATAGTACACGACCCTGCATGGAGCAAAAGGCATCAAATCGCCACCTGAAATGCCTGCTAATGCCGACTGACGGGCCCACTGATAAGAGGGCACATGCATGTTTTCTTCCACTCAGCAAAGCAGTCCACAGGGTGCCAAAGGCTGCTCGTCGCACGCCTTGGGTGTGGCACCAGCAGCTGGGCAAAGCACGCAAGTTACTAGCTGGGCAAAGCACACAAGTCTACCAGCGCACACTGTTTCCATGGCAGTGTGGCAGCACTGTGGTGCCCAAGAGGATACACCGATGCCCCAACGAAGGAGGGCATGCGGATGTCCGAAAGTCAGCACGGAGCGCACGAATGACAATACTCAAAATGTATTGGGCATTCATGAGGGCATGCACCGCTCATGAGGGCACGCACCGCTCATGAGGGCATGCACCGCTCATGAGGGCATGCACCGCTTGTGCGGGCATGCACCGCTCGTGAGGGCAAGCACAGGGGGCGCCCAGAGGGGTGCATGCCACTGACCAACAGCAAACGCCAGGGAAGGAGGGAGTACACACTGCACCCCTTGCAAGTGGGCGTGCCTGCTACCTCCCATACACGCAGCGCCGCGTGCCTTGCAACCGGTATGAGAGATGGACGCACGGACATGCACACTCGATGGTGGCAGGCACCAGGGGAGCTCAGGAGAGCCGGGACCCTCAGATATTGGGAAAGCTTTGGCCCTAGCAGGAGGCAAAGCTCTGAGTTGACCCAAGCAGGAGGCAAAGCAGCTCTGACTTGACCCAAGCAAAAGGCAAAGCAGCTCTGAGTTGACCCAAGCAGGAGGCAAAGCAACTCTGAGTTGACCCAAGCAGGAGGCAAAGCTCTGAGTTGACCCAAGCGGGAGGCAAAGCAGCTCTGAGTTGACCGATCTTTTGATCTGCATTCCCCCTGGTTGACTGGAGGATAACATTCTGACTGTTGGCACAATTTGTCAGGCACAAAGGACAGACCAGGAGAGGTGAGCACCGCAACCTTGTCTGCCATTCTCTGCTGGCCAGCCAGGTCCACAAGCAAGACACACGTGCAAGCACACGTGCATGCACAATTGTGCCTAGTTTGAGCAGCACATCCAAGCATGCACACGTAGTATGTTCATACACTTTGGCATGCAGCTCAGACTTACGCACACACACAAACACTCAAACGCACGCACGTGATGCGGATGGACAGATGCTCTGGTATGCTCTGTTATGCACCCCCCCCCACTTAACAGCTGGAAAAAAGGTCTGCTCATGTCCATAATCCCAACCACTGAACCCACACAGACGCGCGTGTGTGCGCACGCACGCACTTGACAGCAGGCAGCCAGGTCTGCAGCTCTGACTTCCAATTGACCATGACAGCGTTTGGCACGATGATGAGGTGCGGCCCAAAGTTGTTCTTGTGCTCCATGAGGTACGCGATGAGGGCCATGACCTGCGTGGGCGGAGGAGCAGGCACAGCCACAATAAGCTGTGCAGTCAGCAGCAAACAGCAACTGCAAAAGCAGCAGAAAAGTGACGCAATATTCTGAAGCTATTGAGAGGTGCATGCAGTCAAGATATGGTCAGCTGCATTTCCAGCTGCCGCAATGATGACGAAGATGGCAATGTTGGCAGTCGCAACAGCCGCAGCAAAACCAATGTGTGCAGGCAAGTGCAGGCTCCAAGGCCCAGAAAAAAAGCACAGACAAGGCCAGAGCCAGCTGCTGCACAAGATGGCCAGCCTGCATGGATGATTGAATGCTGTTATGCTGCCTGGCACACTGCTGCATGAGATGGCCAGCCTGAAAGGACCTGACATGCCGAAAAATTCCTGCACAGCCCCGCTGGGGCTTGACAAGTAGCACACCATCCTGTCCACGCACCTGCACGGTCTTCCTGTTGCGCCAAAGGCCCAAGCAGCCACCCAATGCAGGCAGGAGGCAAGCACGGTGGGTGAGGGAACGTCACAAGTAAGCAAGAAGCGGGCAAAGAGCAGTTTTATTTGGTGAGTGCAAGCCACCAAAAGCTGGGGTTTGCGTGTGGTGCTTTGGGTGATTTGGGCTGCCGCCGGGTCTGTCAGCCAACTCAGTAAGGAAGAGCCAGCTTTTGTATACAGGCCACAGTGAACGAATGCAGGCCCCAGTGAGTGGATGCAGGCAGTGCAAGCAGCAGGCTGTGGTCAGGGAGTAGGGGCGGCCCAGTGCACAACACTTAAACATTGTGCATTCCCATCCTCCGTGATCTTGCAAGCCTTAACTTATATTCTTAGGTTCAGTGAGTGATTGTGCTTTTGCTTCCAGAAGCTTAAGCGCTGGAGGCACACCCACCCCAGGCCCATCTCGTCCGCCAAGATGCCGTTCAGATGGTTGTTGTACAGGGACACCATCCACCTCAAGCCCACCATCTGCAAGAGCACGCAAGAGCATGCAAGAGCATCAGATGCAGGGAGGGTGTGCAAAGAGTGGGTGTTCAGATGGTTGTTGTACAGGGACACCATCCGCCTCAAGCCCACCATCTGCAAGAGCACAGGGAGGGTGTGCAAAGAGTGGGTATAGGGTTGGGAGGGGCTGTTTAATGGCGTGGGCCATAAATACAGCCGCTAGTAATGCAGCCTGGGGAAATCTTCCCCACGCTACATCAAAAGCCCTTGCATAACAGCCCTTACATTATAGCCCTTCTGCGGGGAGCGGAAGGTGCTCCTTCGTCCACACCACGCCTATAGGGATTGGCACAGGGTGACACAATGCTCCTTCGTTCACATCACGCCTATAGGGATTGGCACAGGGTGACACAATGCTCCTTCGTTCACATCACGCCTATAGGGATTGGCACAGGGCGACACAATGCTCCTTCGTTCACACCACGCCTATAGGGATTGGCACAGGGCGACACAATGCTGTGCAGCACGACAGGGCCGCTGTTTGGATAAGGGGAGTGGATGAGGTGTGTGGATGAGGAGAGTGAATGAGGAAAGTGGATGAAGGAATTGGATGAGGAAAGTGGATGAGGAAAGTGGATGGCGCGCAAAGCTAGCGGAGGGTGCGCACAGCAAGGGAGGGTGTGCACGTGCGCACATGGTCAACTGATACGCATTCGCGCCACATCTTCCGCCAAGCCTGTGCCACACCTTCATCCCCCCCCTCCTCCCGCCGCACCTGGTACTCTCTGAGCGTAGCCCCAGCGGGCGGCTGTAAGTACAGCGGCTGCTGCACCACCTGCTCCTGCACGGAGTGCGCCAGCTCGTAGTACCTGCAACAGCAGTGCACCAGACAAGGCCACAAAAGCGTCAGTGACCCGTAACCTGCACCAGCACACCCAAGCTAAGCACGCGGATGCCCACATCTGTCAGTGACGCACCAGCACACCTAAGCCAAACACGCAGATACACGCAGCGTGCACCTTGGCAGTATGTGTGCCTAGGCACTTGCGGCACAGCGCAGCGGCGACATTGAAATCCATGCGCGCAATCGTGCTTTTGCAGCACGGCACAAGAACACCTTACACTGAGGCCAAGACTCTCAGGGGGCTCTCAGGCACGGAAGAATTGCTTTCATGCGGCAGCGAGGAAGGGAGGCGCCGGGCCAGTGCGCAAGGCAAGGCAACCTTGTAGGCGCTGTCCAGCAGAATTTTTGCTGGAGTGGGGGACGCTGCCGCAGGCTCGACATGCACCGCGCCTGCGCATTCCCCTGCACGTCCATGTGCCACTCTTCCCCCGCACACAGCAACACCCCAGGAGCGTGCATGCGTGCACTCACACAGGTTTTGCACAGCTGTATTCACACACATGCACACACACGCGCACACGCACGCACACAAACACACACACCGTCATTCACACGCACATGTATACATAACTACACACACGCACACCGTCACACGCACATACACATGCCCACACACTCAAACTACACACAACCCATCACACATACACACACTCAGACACGCGCACAGTCACACAAAAAAGCGCGCACCGCGTCTGCGCGTCGCCCTGCATGTTCTTGGACCGCTTGATGAGCTCGCTCTCCTGCCGGAACTCCAGGGCTGCGCGCTCCCCCGCTGCCCGGATCTCCTCGTCGGTGGCACCACCTGCGCGCGCATGCGTGTTGCCGTTTTGGAGCGCAGTGCACCACTGCGCACACACACACACACACACACGCACACACACACACACACACAAATGAGCGCAGGGGCACGCCATGCAGAGTCTCCTGGGTGGGTCCGTGCAAAAGTGCTGCCTTCGCGCAAGCGTGTGCCGTGGGCGTGAGGCGCAGGGAGAATGGCTTGGGTGCATTGTGAGGGGCAAACACTTGCAGCACCGCAGCACTGCTTGCGAGCATGGCCTGCACGCATCCAAGTCAGCATTGCATACAGCACCGCAGCACTGCTTGCGAGCATGGCCTGCACGCATCCAAGCCAGCATTGCGCAGCCAAAGCCAAGGAGGCATGGGGCCACAGCCATCCACCAGCACTCTGCTGCATCACAGCGTGCGTGTTATCACATACAAAAATATAATGCTCAAAGGCTCATAAAAGGTGGAACACACAAGGGCAGCATATGCCTGGCATGCACGCATGCGCTTTGGTTCCCATGTAGCCCTCTGCTGGCGTCAAAACCTGCGTGATGGTACACAGAAAATTATCATGGCACACACACACACACAAGGGCAGTATATGCTCGAGTTGCGCGCATGCGCCTTGGTTCGCGCGCATCTGAGGCGATCCTTGCAGGGGCTCTGGCCCCATTGGCAGGGGTGCTCTGCTACTACATGAGCACCAGCAGACAAGGGATGGTTACGGAGCAAGTGCATGCAAATGTAACTACTGGTTGCAACTGGTGGGTAGCACTTGCTGAGAGACCTGAGCATCGTCTGCATAGCCCTCCCAGCAAAGCCCTGCAAGGTAGTTCTGAGGGCCGCTTAGTGTACCAAGACTTTAACACTTGCTGCACAGCCCTCGCAGCAGGGCCCTGCCCCACACACTACGATTTCTATGTGCTGCAAGAGCCGCACTAGCAAACCTACACAATGCACAGCATGCAATGGAACCCCCAGGTGCGTGCATGGAACCCACAGGAGCAAATGCATGGAACCCACAGGTGCGTGTGTATGGAAGGAAATGGCGAGTCATGTACATGCAATGGGGCAAAAATACTGAGCCAGGGACGGGCCTGGGGGAGACCGACCAGGAAGTGTTCGGATTGCAGAGTCATGCCACCAGCTCCCAGTCAGTACGAAAGGGGGCTAGAAAGTCTTTTTGAGGTTGTGGTAGCTGCCTCACTCCTTCTGTGCCCTCCTCAGTACCTCGGATAGCTTCCTGCATTGTGTTCCGCACTTTCTCCTCAGCCTCTTGCGCTGTCTTGACCTACAGGAACATGGATGTGGGAAGGCGCACATTTCATTGCAAGACACGAGCAGGTGCGTACACGCAGTTTGCTCATTGAAATCGGAAGTTTGAGCGAACTCATGAGCGTGTGTTTGCAGGGTCTTCAAGGCCAGGTGGCACACGCAGGAAGCACATTCATGAAGCTTTCCAAGCATGTGCTGCGCCTGCCAAAGCTTTCCAAGCATGTGCTGCGCCCGCCAAAGCTTTTCAAGCATGTGCTGCGCCCGCCAAAGCTTCCAAGCATGAGCTGCGCCCACCAAAGCTTTCCAAGCATGTGCTGCGCCACCAAAGCTTTCCAAGCATGTGCTGCGCCCGCCTAAGCTTTCCAAGCATGTGCTGCGCCCGCCAAAGCTTTCCAAGCACCCGATAGGAAAGTATGAGCAGGCATGGGTGATTGTGAGCATGTGATAGTACAGAGCACGGATCTCATCAGGCCCCTATTTCCTTCTCTTGCACCAACATTGCCCCCCTTTACAAGCACTGTCATCATCTGCTGCATTACCACGCCACACACACACATACACACAAACACTGTCATAACTTACTGCATACCATCGCAAACTACAGCTTGTAGATGTGCGAAAGGTGCACACTGGACATACACAATACATATAAGCAAATAAGCGCATACACACACAGTTGCGCGGACATGTGCACTGAAACACACAGCATGCCTACCATGGCGATCTTGGAGGCGAGTTTGTTGAGGTAGTCCTCTGTCTCGCTGAGGAATTTGGTGATGGCATGGAAGCGGTCGTCGTCCTCCGCCAGGCCAGACTCCCTCTGCAAGTGCAGCAACGCATCCACACAATGGATGCGCACACATTGGTGGGTCGTTCGATTGGTGGGTTTGGGAGTGCACCATCCCTGGGTCAAGGGCGCTATCCCCGGATCAGTGGCAATCAAGAGGACTAGGATCCACCACCAAGTCAACAGCACGCGCTCACGCTGCCATCGGAGCTCAGTGACCTACAAAAAGGCAGCCGCCACATAGCAATCGCCCACGTGCACTTCACCTTTGTGGCACTGAGTGATTAAGCCCCACCTGCTGCTGGATGAGCAGCTCCTGGTACGCCTCGAAGTCGTTGGCCCGCAGAGCCTCCAGACGCCGCTCCCGGTCATCCTCCTGCTGCTTGGCAAGGTCGCGGTACAGGCGCTCGTGCGCGCGCTGCACGCCCTTGTTGCGCGTCTTGCGCACGTCTGCCACTAAGGCAGCACGGTCCTGCAAAAGCAAAGAACGTGCAGTGGGTCCCAAAGTTGTGACATTACTGCCAAACAGCGAGCGCCACAGCAACATGCTCCTTCTCGGCTCATGCCATCACCCTTGAATACTCTTTGTCCTGTTACAAGGCGTGCGCATAAACTAGGGTCATGAGACTAAAATGTGTGTAATTGTGGGTGTGTGTGTGTGTGGAGCTTGGAGAAGCGATGCACTGGCGTGCACACTCACGCTGATCACGCTCTTGATGCACAACCTCACACTGATCAAGCTCTTGGTGCTGTACGCTCAAACTGATCACGCTCTTGGTGCGCACACTCGCCCTTATCACACTCTTGGTGCACACGCTCACGCTGCTCACGCTCTTGGTACGCACGCTCACACTGATCGCGCTCTTGGTGCGCACACTCGCCCTTATCACACTCTTGGTGTGCACACTCACGCTGATCACGCTCTTGGTGCTGTACGCTTCATGCGCCAAGCGCGATGCCAGGTGGAAGCGGCGCGCATCCTGGAGCATTCGGGCGAGTGAGGCAGTTAGGGCTTTGGCGTAGGCGAGCGAGGCAAGCTACTCATGGAAGCCCCACCCTTGTTTCTATGGTTGAGTATAGGTCACGCGCTTCAGCGCCGTCCGATTCCTGGGCCGACCCATTCAGCAGGTCAGTTGCTACACTCCTTAGCAACCTATGACTTTCATGACCAGCTGTCTGTACGAATCAACACCCTTCGTGGAATGCAAAGATTTTTTTGTGAAGATAGTTGCACAGTGCATATGTGTGCACAGACAGGCGCACGGGGCTGGAGTACAAGCCTTGGGCCAGTGCACAGCACGGTGCAAGCCCCCTTAGCATAGGCTGCAGCACATGTGCATATGCTGGGAAACATGCAGGGAACGGGGCACGTGCACCCCTCCCAAGATGCAAGCACAGCACATTGCCGGACCGGATGCATGCATATACGCACAGCCCCTTGACCACACCCTCAACCGCCAGCACCCTTGCCCCACACCCTCCTCCGCACGCCATTGCCCTTTGCGGTGCCCGTTACACGCAATGCAGGGGGCGCCATGCTCTGGGGGCGCCTGCGTGCACTAGCTTACGGACAGCGGACAGAGGTAGGTACCTTGTGCCCGCAAGCGCATTGGAACACACACCCGCCCCCTCCCGCGCCTGCTTGTGTCAAAAAAGCACCATCCCTGACATAGATAAAGGCAAAGCACGGCGGGGGGAGCAGGAGGGGGTGCCGAAGGGGCACATGACGTTTGGGGACCGCACCCGCAGCTGCATCCTCGGGTGAGCCGCGACACACCGCCCGTCCAAGCGCAAACCGCTCTGTTTAGCCAGCATTGCCTCATGCCACAAAATGTGTCCGCGCATAAATTCGGCCATTTCAGATACGGCCCAATTACCTGCACCAAACGAGTCGACATGCGTGACAGAGCAAGACACGCAATGCCATGAACCTTACTCTAATTGAGCACGTCTCCAGGTTTGACCACTGATCTTCCCCCTGACTAAACAGCTTTCACGGCTCACCTTGGTTTGGATTTCCTCCCTGCGCCACCTCATGGCCTCCCTCGAGAATTTTTTGTACCGCAGGTCATCCATCCGGGCGATCTCATTCAGGTGGTCTTGCTCGTACTGCGCGAGCGGGCAGGCAGGTGGCCGTGCGGCTCAGCTCCAGCAGGTGCTTGCGTGGCTCCGTTGCAGCAGGTGATTGTGCAGCACTTACTGCCAGTGCCCTGAATTGAACCATGCATGCCATCACATGACCAACCGGAACCTCATACGCCATCGCATGAGCGACTTTGAACCACATATGCCATCACACCACAAACTTGAACCACGCATGCCATCGCACGACTGACTTGGACCACATATGCCATCACATGACCAACCGATGTGCAGGCAGGGTTTGAGCAACCATGAGCAAGCACCCAAGTGGAAGTGTACGAGCCAAACAGAAAAAGGATGAAAGCAGGCGCGTGGCTGTTGTAACCCAGAGTATAAGACACGCTCTGACTGTAATAAAATCATAATGTTGGTGCAGGCATATAGGAACCACGACACAAGACAAGCACAACTGGAAACATACATGTGCAGCCAGCACACATGGCCCAGCAGGCTCTGCAGCTCTTGCAGCTGCAGCGCAGCACATAAATACATGCATACGCAAGCCTCAACGTTCCAGCTGACCACCAACAACTAGACAAGCCGGCTGAAACTACCAAACACTTCTCAAGGCCTTAGAACATTTTCCCAGGAGTGCTGTGCTTGGAGCCCAGCGGCGCACCTTGTGGCGCAGCCTGTTCTGCAGCTCCTGCAGCCGCAGCTTGCGCAGCTCTAGCATCAGCGCTCCGCGTGCGCCCCGATCACCCTCCAGGGGCGCAGCGAACCCGGGCACAGGTGGCAGCAGCACCTGCGACCCAGCCTGCTGAGGCGGCGGCTGCTGCAGTGGGTGGCTTTGCAGCACTTGCTGCGACTGCGGTGCTGGCGGCGGAGGGGTCCTTGGTAGCAGGGGGCTGTCCTCTTGCTTCACTTGCTGCAGGGGCACTTGCTGCAATTGCAGCTGCTGCCCTGGCGGCGCGTGCTGCGAAGGCGGCTCAGCCTTACACTCCACGCCATCCATTGGCTGCGCTTGCTGCTGGTGCGGCCCTGGTTGCGCTTGCTTCACATCCTCCACAGGCTGCGCTTGCTGCAACTCCGGTCCTGGTTGCGCTTGCTTCACACCCTCCACAGGCTCCACTTGCTGTGATTGAATCCCTGGCAGCGCTTGCTGCACACCCTCCATTGGTTGCGCTTGCTGCGGCTCAGGCCCTGGCTGCGCTTGCTGCACACCCTCCATTGGCTGTGGCATCCCTTGCAAGGCCGGCACAACAGCAGCAGGCTCGCTTGCTGGTTCTGGAGCAGGGGCAGCAGCTGGGGCAGCGCCAGCTGCCCCTGCAGCGGGAGTGGAGGCTGCCGCCTGCCCTTGCGCCGGCGCTGCGTCGACAGCTGCATGGGCATCTGCAGCAGCAGCAGCAGCAGGCGCAGCAGCGGCTGGTGGTGAGGATCCCTGTAGGTTCCGTGGCAGCGCTGCCCCAGCCGCCGGTGCAGGCGTGGGTCCAGCAGGTGCGGGCGAGGCTGCAGCAGGTGCGCCTGCTTCAACCTTCAGTCCACCTGAGGCAGCTGAGGGGGCCAGCCCCGGGAGACCAAGGGCTGCAGCCTGTGCGCCCCTCACACCTGGATCGCCCTCTGCGCCCCTGCCCCCCACCCCGGCAGCGACTGCTTTGAGACTGGCGGCCAGCACCGCAGCCGAGTCCTGGCCGGCGGCGTCCGGGTTGGCAGCTGCTGCAAGGGGCAATCCGGCAGTCGGGTCCAGCCCAGGGAGTGGTGGCTGGCTGGCGCCCAGGCCCACGCTAAAGGGGTCGGCGCCGCCCACGCCAAAGGCGCCTGCCCCTCCACCCCCGCCCATCAGCGACGCCAGCAACGCCATGGGGTCTTCGGAGAAGGCGTTTGCACCGCCGGCGCCATTTGCGCCCGCGCCGCCGGCGGCCAGAAGCGCCGGCATCAGCCCGGCAGCAGCCGCCGCCAGATCGGGGCCTAAGGCAGCAGCGGCGGCAGCGGCGGCAGCGCTGGGGGGTGGCGCGGCCCATGAGACGAGGGGGTGCGCATAAGTGGGCGGGGGCGCACCGCCTGGGAACAGCGCGGCCTCGAGCTCTTGCAGGCGCCGCTTGCGCTTCCGGAACAGCAGGCGCTCAAGTTCAGAATGCAGGAGGGAGGGCAGGTCCCACTGAGGGCCCTGCAAGCGCGGTTTTGCAGGGATCATGGGTGGGTCAGGGGCTGCGGCAGGCGGTTGTGCGTGAAGCAACAGGCCGTGGGCGCGCGGCAGGAGGCTGGGCGCGTGCTGGGGTTACACACAGTGGAGAGAGGTGGGGGGAAAGGGGGGGGCAGATGAGCGTGAACATGTGTGCGTGTGCGAGCGTGCATGTGTTGCATGCGTTGCATGACTTGTGTGTATTGTGTGTGTTGCATGTGTTCCATGTGTTGCGTGTTGTGTGTGAGAGTGCGCGCGCACATGCAAGGGCATGGCGGAGCCTGAGGGTCCACAGCGTGTCCAAGCCAAGCTGCCACCAAACAATAGTATTGATGATAATAGTATTGATGATAGTTATATACTAAATGGACAAAAATACCAATGCTGCATTACATCTGTAACAATTTGATAACCATAATGACCAGTACATACTGATGCTGTTTGCCGAGGAAGCCTGTCTTGTGCGCACAGACGCATGAGCACTTTGGGTGAGGTTACACATGGTCACATGTTCAGCCATGCGCTGCTATGCCAGGCACAAGCTCGTTTAGACATCTAAGCATGCGCACACATCCACGGGCATGTTTACACGGGCAAGCTCACAGACTACGCGTACCCACAGCTCATGACAAACAAATGGCATGTTTGCCACTTGCACGCTCACACATTTTCACGCACCTTGACACCAGATACATTCTGCCCCTAGCCCAGGACTTGCGTACACAAAGCTCTGTACGCACATGGTATGTTTGCCACGCACACGCTCACACACATGCACGCACCATGACACCAGGCACATTCTGCCCCTGACCCGGGAGGCCACTTGCCCACGTAACTGGGGCCTCGATCTGCACAGGCACAGTGCGAGCTCGTGAAAAGGAGGTGCAGACACAATAAACGGGGGAAGGAAGGGGCTGCGGCTAGCACGAGGCAAATCAAAAACGTGGGGGACCATGGCAACAAAAATATGAAGCACACAATACGGGGGGCATGGACCAGTGGTTATGACGGCGGACAAGTGCGTGCGCATGGTGGACACATGCAGGTGAACGAGTAAGCAATAGACATGCAAACAATCAGGAGCATGCCGCGCAGTTCAGCATGCGGTTGAACAAGTGAACATTGGCCAGGAAGGTAAACATGTGCCCAAACATGCCATGCGGGCACTGTGCTGACCTGCTGCTCCCCTGGAACCATGAGGGGCCCCCTGCGCAGCTCCTCCTTGTCCATGGCAGCCTGGATCTCTGCAAAAACAGAGTGGTGCCGTGTTGTCACTTAGGCATCGTGACGCTTCTCGCAGTCTGCGCGCTGACAAAATGGAGTGGGCACCCTCCACCGCCCATTTTGACAAGAGAGTAGTGTCAATCGGAGTCGCCAGTCAGTTTTGACGCTGTGTATCGCCAAAGATCTCTGTGTGTCATGCCATAAATCTCTGTGTGTAATGCCATGGATTTCTGTGTGTTATGCCATGGATCTCTGTGTGTAATGCCTTAGATCTGTGTGTAACGCCATGGATCTCAATGCCGTCAGACACTGAGGGAGCGGCGCACCCAGCTTATGGTGGGGCGCGTAGGAGGCAAGCCTACATGTGCTTGAAAGCTGCGCAGCAAGGTGCAGAGAGCCTCGCAAAATAGTCACAAGCGTACACAACATGCGTGCATGCATGCTGACACACCCCCACACTGACATAATCACAAGCGCGTTTAGCATGTGCGCGAGCACACACACACACACACACACACACACACACACACACACACACACACACACACACACACACACACACACACAAACAGGCAAGCGCGCACACGCGCACGCACAGCAAGGGCAATCACGCACCTGGTGGGGGAGGCCCCCTCCACGGAGCTGGAGCCTTGCCCACACGAGGAAGCTGCGGCGGGGGTGGCGGCGGCGGGGGCGGCTGCAGGGGTGCTGCTGCTGCCGCGGCTGCTGCGGCTTTTTGAGCCTGTGCAAGGGCAGGCAGAGTGGGCGCATGCTGTGTGTGTGCGCGCGTGTGCGCGTCCTGCAGTGGTGGCTGTGTGCGTTCTGCAGTGGTGGTTGTGTGCGTTCTGCATTGGTGGTTGTGTGCGTACTGCAATGGTGGTGTGTACCTTGAGAGACCTTATCGTGTCTCTGTGCGTTCTGCAGTGGTGGCTGTGTGCCTTGAGAGACCTTATCGTGTCTCTGCGCGTTCTGCAGTGGTGGTTGTGTGCTTTGAGAGACCTTACTTGGTTGCCCTGGGTGCAATGCACCCCCCAACATGGTGCATGCAATGGACACACACACAGGTCTACTGCCTCGTACAATACAGACGCATGAGTGCTGACAGACGTGCAAACAGATGCAGTGCTTTGTCTGATACGGGCGCACGGGTGCCAACAGGGAGCACAAAAGGCTCTGCGCTATGTGTGTAACAGAAACACGGATAAACGTAACATCCAGGTTGAGCGAGGTGGAGACAGGCGGAGAGAGGGATAGGAGGCAAAAAGATGCAGGGAGGCAGACAGACAGACAGACAGACAGACAGACAGACAGACAGACAGGCAGGCAGGCAGGCAGGCAGACAGACAGACAGGCAGACAGAAAGGGAGAGTGAGGGAGAGAGAGAGAGGGGGGGGGAAGGGACACACAGGCGCAAATGAAGCACTCATAATAAGGGCCGATAAAAATAGAGAGCTGCCCATCTTGGATCCAGCCCCTATGTTTTGGACAGAGGTACAGCGCAGCCTCATCCTGTGGCACACACACACACACACGGCCTTCTGCCATGCACGCAGCGCCTTCTGGTGCCCATGCACAGCCTCATGACACATGCGCACAGCCTTGTGCACGCACAGGTGGGGGCCAAGGTCCATGCCTACCCCTGCCCAGCTGCTCCCACCCCGATCCAGGTAGGGAGCCAGGCCGCTCAGACACCTCACTGATCTGGATGACCTGACCGATCTGGATGACTTGACTGATCCAGAGTGACATGCCATCAGGACGGGTGGCAATGGACCTCTTTCAGACTTGGACTTCTTGCGGCGAACCCCTCCTTCTCCTCCCACCCTGCTCGCAGGCGCTCCTACACGCCCCTGGCCCTCCTTCAAGGCCCCTTGTTGCCCCTCGCCTGCATGCGCCCTTTTCCCCACTCTGACCTGGCTACAAACTGAGCGCCAAGCCCCTGGCTACCCTCATCCCGGATGGCACCCCCCAAACCCCCTGTGGTCCATGACCTACCCACATG
>LKMJ01000755.1_pt1 | contig 26471 bp, 20 predicted proteins | sample 643391 | NCBI WGS metagenome assembly LKMJ01 (sample SAMN04112250, study PRJNA286221) | soda lake metagenome | biome: soda lake; feature: Kulunda Steppe; material: water; isolation source: sample PL-Br10 brine of Picturesque Lake | place: Russia: Kulunda steppe | collected 2010-07 | reverse complement strand
TTACCCAGGATTTTGCCGATGAGATTGGCGCTGATGGCTGGGCGCCTGATGCAGCATCGGCCAAAGACCTGGCCCAGAAACTGATCGGCTAAAATGGCCGATATTAAACCAAGTGGAGAAAGGAGAGTTTGGCATGATTAAAGGTAATTACCAGGTACAAGAAGCCAATTTCCTCCAGGTTCTCTCCGAAGATCAGTGCCGCCGGCTGATTGGCGCGGCAATGGAGGTACTGGAAAGGACCGGAGTTACTTACCATGACGAAGAAGCAGTAGATAGATTAAAAAAAGCTGGTTGCTTTGTTGATGAAAAGGATAGCAAGCGGGTGCGGATTCCCTTCAGGCTGGTTGAAAAGGCGCTCAACTCTGTGCCGCGCAAAGTTTCCCTGAGCAACAGCAGGACCGGTAAACGGGTTATGGAAATGGAAGGTGGCAATGCTTACTTCGGGACCGGCTCCGACACCCCGAATTTTATCGATCCCTATACCCAGGAGCGGATTAAGGCCAGCCGCAAGACAGTTGGCATGGCGACCAAGTGTATTGATGCCCTGCCCAACCTGGATTTTGTTATGTCTTTGGGTATCGTTCAGGATGTACACCAGCTGGTTTATGACCGCTACCAGTTTGAGGCAATGGTCCTGAACACCTCAAAACCGATTGTTATTACCGCTATTGATGAGCCCGGTTATTCCGATATTATCAAGATGTGCGAATATATTGCCGGAAGCGAAGAAGAGCTTAGAAGAAATCCGTTTTTAACCCTCTATGCTGAGCCGATTTCGCCGCTGCAGCACCCTAATGATTCGGCACGCAAGCTGATGCTGGCGGCCAAGAAAGGCCTGCCTGTGGTCTATACTCCCTGTATCATGGCCGGTGGAACCGTGCCCGCCACTTTGGCCGGAGCCATGGCCAATGGCCTTGCTGAAAGTTTGAGCGGCCTGGTGCTTAACCAGGTTACCCAGGAAGGCAGCCCCTTTATTATGGGCGGTGTTTTTACGGTGATGGATATGCAGACCACGATCTTTTCCTACGGTGCGCCTGAATTTGACTTGATGATGGCCGCACTCGGCGATATTTCGGATTTCCTCGATCTGCCGATGTTTGGCACCTGCGGTTGTACCGATGCTAAAATAGTTGACGAGCAGGCGCTTATCGAAGGGGCGATCTCGATATTAATGACTGCGCAGTCCGGCGCCAATCTGAACCACGATGTTGGCTACATCGAGCACGGTAATACGGCTTCGCTGGAATATCTGACTATCTGCGATGACCTGATTGGAATGTCCCGCAAAATTGTCGATGGTATTAAAGTTGATGAAGATACCCTGGCTCTCGATGTTATTGATAAAGTCGGGCCGGGAGGACACTTCCTTGCCGAAGAGCATACCCTGGAGCATTTCAGAAAAGAAACCTGGTATCCGCAGTTTTTCGTCAGGCAGATCTACGAGAAGTGGGAAGCAGAGGGAAGCAAGACTCTATTTGATAAAGCAAATGAGAAGGTAATCGACATTCTCGAAAACTATGAACCTGAGCCTCTGCCAAAAGATGTCCAGCAAAAGATCAAGGATATCATTAACGAAGCAGAATCGAAACTGAACAAGTAAGCATAATGAGCAGGTAAGAACCTTCTTCAATAGGTGGGAGATAATTAATGGCAAAACTGGCATTAGGAATCGACACAGGCGGCACATTTACCGATGGAGTAATATTCGATTTGGAAAATAGAACAGTTGAAGCTAAAACAAAAGTAGAAACAACCAGGCATAACCTGGATTTGTCTGTAAACCGCTGTCTTGATCAGCTGATCGCTGCTTTCAAAAATAAGAACGGCGATCAGGTCGATATTGGGCAGGTAAGAATGGTTTCTGTTTCTACGACCCTTGCCACCAATGCTATTGTAGAAGGTCAGGGAGCTGAGGTAGGCCTGATTCAAATTGGGTTCGATACCCGTGAAGGCCTACCTACTCCTCACTATAAAGTTATTCCCGGTGGTTGTAATATTAAGGGCCGTATAACTGAAGAAGTGGATATGGACGCTGCCGAAAAAGCAATAATGGAGATGAAAGATCAGGTCGATGCTTTTGCTGTATCCGGGTATTTATGTATTCGCAACCCAATCCAGGAAATGCAGGTAACTGAACTGATTCAAAAGCTCACCGGTTATCCCGTGGTTGCCGCCCATCAGCTCAGTACTGATCTGGGCATGCACGAACGAACAGTTACGGCAATATTAAATGCGCGCCTGATGCCTTTAATCACCGACCTGATGGATTCCGTCAAGCAGGGAATGGAGCGCATGGGCATCAATGCGTCGCTGATGGTGGTCCGCGGTGACGGCAGCTTAATTAGCGAGTCTAAAGCCCGGGAAAAACCGATTGAAACCATTCTTTCCGGTCCGGCAGCAAGCATAATCGGCGCCTTAACCTTAACCGGGGTGCAGGATGGTATTGTGGTCGACATGGGAGGCACGACAACGGATGTGGCGGTTCTAAAGGACGGTCGGCCTTCCCTTGACAAAGAAGGGGCAAAAGTAGGCGGATGGCTGACCAGGGTCAAGGCAGCCCAGATTACCACTATTGGTTTGGGAGGCGACAGCCTGATCCAGGTTTCCAAAAATGCAATACTTTCTATCGGTCCGCAGAGAGTTTTTCCCTTGTCCTGGATTGCTTCTCAATATCCTTACCTGACCGAAGAACTGGAAGATATTAAACCAACTCACTATGCCATGATGGATACGCAGCCTTCCGTCATACTGGCCTATATCAGGGATCCCTTTAATATAAAGTTAACCAATACCGAGCAGCAAATAATCGATCTGATTAAAGAAGGGCCGCATACCTTGCACTATATCAGTAAAAACCTCAAAAAAGAAATAGATCTACTGCCCTGGCAAAGATTAGTTAATGTTGCCTCTGTCCACCGCGCTTCACTGACCCCGACTGATGTTCTGCATGTCAGGGGTGAATTAGATCTATGGGATCGCCGGGCGGCTGAACTGGGCACCAGCATGATGGCTGCACGTTACCGGACAAAAGTTGAGGATTTTACAGACACAGTGATGGAAGAAGTGATATTCAAACTGGCTTTAGTAACCATAGATCGGTTACTTGAAGAAGAGGGCGTTAAGTTTTCTTTTACCGAGGAAAATGACAGACAGTATTTGTTACGTAAAGTGCTTGGTCAAAACCTTAGCAGCAAAAACAAGCAGTTAGAGTTTAAGATTAACTTAAAACACCCAATGGTGGCGGTTGGCGCTCCTGTCGATGCTTATTTCCCGGCATTGGCCGATGGTTTGGGAGCAAAGCTTTACCTTCCGGAGTTTGCTGATGTTGCCAATGCTGTAGGCACTGTAAGCGGAAAAGCGGTGGAAAGAATTACTGTTTTGGTTAAACCGGGTGAAGGCGGAGGCTTTTTGGTTCACGCCCCTCAGCAACGAGAATTTTTTATGATCTTTGAGGAAGCGATTGATTACGCCTGCGAGCAAGGAAAGAAGTATGTTTATGAGCAGGCTGTTGAAGGTGGGGCTGTGGACATTGAGACCGTGGTCGAACGACAGGACCGCTATAGTAAAATGATCGCGACGAGCGAAGACGATCAACAATTGGACAACAAGATTTTTATTGAAAGTTTAATCGAAGTATCGGCCGTTGGCAGGCCGTGGAGCGATTAATAATTGTTTAAGTGAGGAGGAATCATAACCAATGATTATTATCGGTGAATTAATTAATTCAACCCGGAAAAAGATTAAAAAGGCGATCGATGAGCAAGATGTAAAATATATTCAGGACTTAGCCTTAAAACAGGAAGAAGCGGGTGCGGACTATATCGATGTAAATGCCGGGGCTTACGTTCATGACGAGGCAAAACACCTGGTCTGGCTGGTGGAAAAAGTTCAGGAAGTAGTCAGTAAACCGCTGGCCCTGGACAGCCCCGATCCCAGGGCTCTGGATGCAGCGATGAAGGTGCACAAAGGGGTGCCGATGATTAACTCGATCAGCGCTGAGAAAGAGCGTTATGACCAGATAATTCCCCTGTTAAAAGATTCAGGCACACCGGTAGTAGCCCTGTGTATGAGTGATGAGGGAATGCCCGAAACTTCTGATGACCGTCTGGAGGTAGCAAAAAGGTTGTTGAACGATCTGGAAAAAGACGGGGTAAAACTCACTGATGTCTACCTCGATCCCTTGATTAAACCGGTTAGTGTTAATGGCGAATACGGGCCCCAGGCTCTGGATGCCATTGAAAGAATTGCCTCACTCGGATCCGGCGCTCACATCACAAGCGGTCTGAGCAATATATCTTTCGGGTTGCCGCACCGGGCCTTGCTGAACCAGGCTTTTATAGTTTTGGCCATGGGGCGGGGTATGGATTCAGCTATAGTTGACCCCCTGGACAAGAAAAAAATGAGCCTGGTTAAAGCAACCGAGGTTATATTGAACCTTGATCCATATGCAATGAATTACCTGAAAGCGGCGCGGGCCGATAAATTAGTTTAAGTTTTAATATAATACCGGGGCCTGTTTAGCCGAAAAGAATCAGTGTAAGAGGCAAATTAAGGAAGGATGAGAAAGTTGATTAGCCGTGAGTTTAAACCACTGGATTACCTTAAGGAAGAAGAACTGGAGCAAATTCACCTTGGTGCTCTGGCTGCTCTGGAGGGAGATGGCGTGGAATTTTTTTCCCGCGAAGCCAGGGATATTTTAAAAAAGGCAGGAGCCAAAGTTGAGGGTGAAAACGTTTATTTGCCCCGTGAACTGGTTATGGAACAGGTTGCCCAGGCTCCTTCAGAATTTACTCTTCATGCCCGGAACCCGGAAAACAATGTAGTTGTCGGTGGCTATAACACTGTTCACGCTCCCGGCTACGGTTCTCCTTATGTTATGGACTACGTCCAGAATAAACGAAGAAGTGCTGATTATAAAGACTATGTCGCTTTTACCAAGCTTACTGGCAACAGCGGTAATCTTGATGTAGCAGGCGGTGTAGTTGTTGAACCGAATGATATCCCCGATTACATCCGGCACGCGAAAATGTTTCAGGCAGCGGTCAAGCATACCGACAAATGCCTGATGGGCAGTTCGATGGGCGCTAAAAAAGCGCAGGAAAGTTTGGAGATGGCCGGGATAATTTTTGGCGGAGTGGATAAAGTGCGTAAAAATCCGGCCCTGATTTCACTGATCAACACTAACAGCCCGCTGCAGTTTGATCCGCGGATGCTTGAATCAATGATGGTATATGCCCACAATAATCAGCCGGTGCTCTTTTCCGCTTTGACTATGACCGGGACCACTTCTCCTGTAACCCTGGCCGGAGCGCTGGTCCAGCAGACTGCAGAAATATTATCCGGTGTCACACTGGCCCAGTTGATTAATCCCGGCACTCCCGTGGTATTTGGATCGGCTTCGAGTGTTGTCGACTTAAGGACCGGTGACCTGGCTATCGGCAGTCCGGAATCAACAAAAATGTTTTCTGTTATTGCCCAGCTAGCCCGGTTTTACGGCCTGCCTTCGCGTGGCGGCGGCTCACTGACTGATTCTATTATACCCGATGTCCAGAGCGGGTATGAATCAATGATGGTTTTAATGAACTGTGTGGTGTGCGGGATCAATTTTATGCTTCATTCTGCCGGGTTACTGGAAAACTATATGACCATGTCGTATGAAAAGTTTATCATTGATGACGAAATACTCGGTATGGCCAGGGATTTTGCCAGCCCTATGCCGGTTAACGAAGACACCCTGGCAGTTGATACTATAATCAAACATGGCAGCGGAGGCAACTATATTGCAGACGAGCATACTTTTAAACATATGAAAGAAATGCGCATACCAATTATCAGCAGCAGGGAACGTTACGCAGCCGGGGGTGATCTTGTAGATGCCGCTCAGCGAGCCCATGAATATTGTAAAGCGGTGTTACAGGATTACCGGAACCCGTCGCTGGATGAAAATATTGAAGATGAACTAAACAAGTATATCGAAAATATACCTACAGAATAAATAATAGTTGATAGGTAAGATAAGAAAACTTGTCCCCTTGTCCCACTTATAAAACGGTTGCCCTTATACAAGCAAGGCGGCAACCGTTTTATTTGATGCTTTCGTAGCTCCCGCCCGCTTACTAAACCACTTTGGTTTTAAAGCCGGAACAGGAATTTTTTAAAATAGTTTGTTTTTTTGACAGGAAGACTATAGATAGTGTAATCTATATAAGTGAATCCAGTTACCTTGAAAAGCTTCAAAACTGGATAAGGCTGGAATATTGTTATATTCATGGGAGTAGTTAGCGGCCTGGTGGCGCTCCTGGACTTCAAATCCAGTGGCAGGGCAGCCCCCTGCGGTGGGTTCGATTCCCATCTACTCCCGCCATAAATATTCCAAAAAAAAGATCTGTAAAATTACCCAAGATTTGAGATATTTAATTAATCCGGTGATATCCGGGCTTGCTCTCTTAAACCAACAGGAGGGCATTTTTATGTTTAAAATACTGAGAATCAAAAAGCAGGATATCTTCACATGAACCCTAATGCAGAGGCTATGAAGATAATCGCCCAGCAACGAAAAGACTAGCAGGGCCCATCGCTATTATTGTTGCTATATTTGTGCATTATGAGTTAAACTCTTAATAGGCATTTAGAAGAAAAGATCACCTGATACTGGCCTGGCCAGGCGCTTATCAGATCAATTTACAGTATGATTAACCCTTATTAATCAAATGAGCAGAGTTGATCATGTATTTCAGCGGCGAAGAAAAAATAAGTTGGAGCAATTATACTGAGAAAGGGTGGACTAAAGTGGAGTTGGAAGATCTAAGCAGGGAACAACTTGAATATCTACTAAAAGACTTTGCAAAAAGATGGTTGGCCCACGACGGGCTCTGGTTTCTACAGGTTGAGAAATCCTATGGTATGGAAGAAGCAATCAGGCTTGATGCAGAAGCCTGGGAGCAATTTACGGTTATCGAAGCGCGCAGGATCATGGAATATTTGAATTTAGAACCGGGAGGGGGCCTTTCAGCTCTCAGAGAAGCCCTGCAATACAGGCTTTACAGCGTAATAAATAAACAGGAAATAATTGAGCAGGATAAAAATACGCTTGTTTTCCGTATGAATGATTGCCGGGTTCAGGCCGCCCGCCGACGCAAAAAAATGCCGGACTTCCCCTGCCGGCCGGTCGGGTTGGTTGAATATGCCGGCTTTGCTCGAACCATTGATTCGCGGATACAAACCAAATGCATTTACTGCCCACCGGATGAACATCCGGAAGATAGTTACTGTGCCTGGGAATTTACCCTTACCAGTGAACAGGAAAATGTTTAGGCTGGAATGGATTAGCGGGAGAGCTATATTTATTACTTGCATAATTATAATATTATGATATAATGATAATTGCAGAAGGGAGCCTTTTGATGTATACAGCAGAGGATATAAAAGATATCAGGGAAAAAGCGTCTTTATTGAAAGCGCTTTCTAATCCGGTCCGGCTGTGTATTGTTCGGGAGCTAATAAAGCGGGAAGAATGTAATGTAACTTACATGCAGGGCTGCCTGGAGCTTTCCCAGTCGACTGTTTCCCAGCACCTTGGACGGCTGCGGGATATGGGTATAATCAGTTGTGAACGTAAAGGAACTGCGGTATTTTACCGCATTTCCAGTGAAAAAGCAGCAGAAATAATCAGGGTTCTCTTTTAGCATGTTGTATATTGCAACAGGAAAATTAATTGATTGGTAAGAAGGAGGTATTCTAATGTTGCAGGTCACCAGTGCGGCACAAGAAAAAATTAAGGAAGTTTTGACCCATGAAGAAGAATTAAAAAGTGCACATGTGCGTATTTATGTAAGTGGAGTTGGTTGAGGAGGGCCGAAGTACGGTCTGACTCTGGATGAGTCGATTCAAGAAGAAAAGGATATTGTGGAAGAAAAGGAATCGATCAAGTTTGTCTTTGACAAAGACATTGCCGGTTATTTAAACGGCAAAATGATTGATTTCCACGATGGCCCGGGCGGAGGTTTTTCAATTAGTGATCCTAATCCCCGCGGGCAGTGTGATAGCGGATGCTGCTAGCTGTTTAAGATCCGGTAAGAATGGTCAATTAATCGGGAGGTAATAAGATGGCTACAGAAAAAGAACAGGTTTATGCCTGCCAGGTATGCACCAATGTAGTTAAAGTTGTTGAAGAAGGTGTCGGAACCCTGGTTTGTTGTGATGAACCGATGGTTCTGCAGGAAAACAAATAGTCTTTTTTAAAGTCAGGCATTGTCGTCCAGAAGTAATAAGCCGGGGCATCATTAACAGCTGCTCCGGCTTTATTATATTCATTTTCAGCAGTGTGTTAATCTAATCTTTGTAAGCTCCTCTGGACCAGAAAAATTTGGGCATATTGCTCATATCTTCTCCGTCCCTGGTGCGCATTGGCCGGGGCGGGTATTTTTTCCTGGTCAGCAGAGAAACGACAATCAGGGTTAAAAAACTTATCACTGCGGCGGGAACCAGGGAAATAAAGATCGCATCGTCCCTGGCCCAGTCCATGTAAACTTCCCCTTCAATCAGGACATCCATGTTTGCTTGCATGGTTGCCGGCAATACCGACTGGTAGATTACAATCCAGGAAACCAGGCCGGTAAAAAAGGAGCTGACTGCCCCGGCCGCATTGGCCCTGGTCCAAAAATAACCAATTATATAAGCGCCGGAAATGGTGGCCAGTTGAATGCCCCCGGAAAGCACTATCAGCTTATAGACCGTTTCAAAATATAGAGCAATAGCCATGGCCAGCAGGGTGACGATCGGGACAGAAATCCTGACTACTTTTAATGCTTCGGCAGCCGTGGCCTGTGGTTTGATATAACGAAAGAGATTGTGACCGATCAGGGTGGATATTATCAGTGAGCTGTTGCCTGATGTGCTGATAATTGCCGCCGCCAGGGTGACGATGAAAAGCACCCCGGCCATGGGAGAAAGAAAAGCATAAGCTGCCCAGGGAAGGACGTTTTCTGCTTCGGTTACAGGGATGCCTTCCAGCATACCGGTGGTAAAAACAGAAATGCCGATTAATACCGGGATCATTCCGATGGTCAGGTATAAAACTCCACTGGTCAGGAAACCGGCTACGGCGGTTCTTTCTGTCTTGGCGGCCAGTGCGCGCTGCATCAGGACCTGGCTTGGCACATCGCCCAGGGACAGGGAGGCCCAGGCCGAGATGTAGAGCAAAATGCCAAGTGTTCCAGTATACCAGAGGTAGCCTTCCGCTCCGCTTTCCATCCGCATCGACCAGGTTGGCAGTTCAGCCCAGTTTTCGGCCCTTTGCATTAACTCACCGAAGCCCCCGACTTCGTCAATTGTAGCGGGTAAAAGGATCAGCAAACCGATAAAAATCAGGATAAAAGCGATCGTGTCAATGCGGGACAGGGCCCAGAGGCCACCGAAACCGGTTACGATAATGATCACTACGGTGGAAATGATCACGGCAATTTGCATGTTGAAACCTGTGGTCAGGTAGACAATAATGCCCAGGGCCACTAATTGGCCGCCAAGCCAGGCCATGGCGGAAAGGATCTGGATAATTGTGTAAAGAAAGCCGCTTAAATTTCCATAGCGGTGGTTAAAGAAGTCGGTGATCGTGGTATATTTGGCTTTACGCATGCGGTAGGCGAAAAAGATGCCGATCAGGACCATGCACAGTGCGGGCGCCCAGGGATCAAAAATAACCCCCTGCAAGCCAAAGAGAAAAGCGTAGCCGGCCGCTCCCATCATCGCACCGGCACAGATCCAGGTGGCGATAATTGAAGGAACCATGAATACAAAACTCAACTGCCGCCCGGCAATGGTAAGATCATCGGCTTCGTAGACGCGGCGGCTGTAAAAGAGTCCCATAGCAATGATGATAATCATATATAAACCCAGAAATAACAAGATCCAATTTGCGGTTGAAAATACCGGCAGAATGCTGTTTCCCATTTTGGGAAAAACCTCCCCGCAATATAACATTGGAACTGATTTAGACCGACAAGAACTTCTAATCCGGGCATCTCAAGGTGATATGGTCCTATTTTAGCCGCGGTATAATTATACAAATAGTATAATTATACCGCGGCACTAACCCGCTTTTAGTGAAAGTAAAGCGGCGGCAATCATGGTCAGGCCGGTAAGCTGGTAGATTTGTATTGTCTTGGTGTTTGCTTCGATTAGCCGGGGGATATCATTAAAGTGGTCCCGGGCCACTTTCACCGCCCTTATTGCCAGGGGGAGACTTAAAAATGGCAAAAGCCACAAAGGATTTCTGCTGAACACTGTCAGGGTCAACAAAAACAGGTAGGCCAGTCCAAATAATAGGGCATAGACAGTTACCCCTTTTTCTTTGCCGAGACGGACTACCCCGTTCATTTTGCCCCCTTTTAAGTCGGCTTCATAGTCGGGGTACTGGTTGATCCAGAGCACGTTGGCGATTATAAAACCGAGTGGCAGTGAAGCGAGGATTACTTCGGTGGTTATGGTATGAGTTTGCACCAGGTAGGCTCCCGTTGTGATCAGCGGGCCAAAAGTAAACCCCACAACCAGTTCGCCCACTCCCCGGTAAGAAAATTTAAAAGGGGGCAGGCTGTAAAAAAGAGCGAAGAATACCCCGGCCAAACCGATCCAGAGCACGGCGAACTCCCTGGCCAGGACCACATAAAGGCCAAGCAAACAACCGGCCCCGATAGTTAAACCCCCAATGGCCAAATTTTCGTTTAAGGTCAGTTTTCCGTCGATAATAGTTTTTTTCCCGCCGCTGAAAGGGGTTCTTTTATCGGCTGTAACAAATCGGTCAACCCCGCTGAGGTAATCAATATATTCGTTTATTGCATTTTTCCCTATCTCCAGCAAATATATTGCAGCCACTCCGATTAAAAACCAGCCCCAGCTGAAATTTCCCTGTTGGGCATAAGCGATGGTTGCGCCAACAGCCATCGGGATAGTGGAAGCAACCCATATTTTGGGGTCGGAGATCTGCCAAAACCCGGCCCATAAGCGCTTGAATTGATCGTTAACCATCTTGCTTTTTGCTCTCCTTATGTGTTTGGGTATGCTTTAGTGACATCCTCACCGGGTTAACAGACCCCAGAGTTTTTTAGACTTTTATCTCGGGGCCGATAGACCCCGAGGATTCCCGCCGGAGATCCGCAAGCGAATTTTATTTATTCTTGATCGGAAGTTTCCTTATTATGATCAAGACCAAATGAATGATGCACTGCTCTGACCGCAAGTTCTCCATACTTTTCTTCGATAACACAGGATATGCGGTACTCCGATGTGCTGATCATTTCGATATTGATATTTTCTGCGGCGAGCGCTTTAAACATCTGCGCGGCGACGCCAGGGTTGGTTTTAATGCCGATTCCAACCGCTGAAATTTTAACAATATTGTTGGCGGCCTGTACTTCCAGTGCATCTATTTCTCGAGCCACCTGGTTGATCAGATCGGTTGCTTTATTTAAATCGGTGGTAGGTATGGTAAAGGTAAGATCGGTATACCCGTCGATACTCACATTCTGAATGATCATATCGACATTAATAGCGGCATCAGCAAGCGGAGACAGAATCTTGTAAGCAATACCCGGGCGATCGGGAATGCGTATTAACGAGATCTTGGATACGTTCTTTTCCAGAGTAACGCCTTTGATAATATAATTTTCCATAACGTCCTCCTCGTTGATTATCCAGGTTTGCCTTTCTCCATTAAAAGATGATTTAACGACAAGCGGGACCTGGTATTTTTGAGCAAGTTCAACCGCGCGAACATGCATTACTTTAGCGCCCAACCCGGCCAGTTCCAGCATTTCAGGGTACGATATTATGTTTATATGGCGGGCCCGGGGGCATACGTTCGGATCTGCGGTATATACTCCGTCAACATCAGTATATATTTCGCAGCAGTCGGCTTTTAAGGCTGCGGCCAGGGCAACAGCTGTAGTATCAGAGCCTCCGCGCCCGAGGGTGGTAATACTGCCGTCTTCGGATACTCCCTGGAAACCTGCTATGACGGGTATAAAGCCTGTCTCAAAAGTTTTTCGAAGAAGATCGGTTGGCAGTTCAAGAATGCGGGCTTTGGTATGCTTGTTATCGGTAACCAGGGGCAGTTGAATACCGGTGAATGATTTAGCCCGTTGGCCAATGCTTTCCAGGGTTATAGCCATCAGGGCCGCACATGCTTGTTCCCCGGTGGATAGCAAAGCATCCTGTTCTCGTTCAGAAGGAATGGGAGTAATTTCTGCCGATAACTGCAAAAGCCGGTCGGTTTCCCCGCCCATAGCTGAGACAACTATAATCACCTGTTCACCATTATCCCTGGCGGATGCTACAGAGCATGCTACCCGGCGAATATGGTCCAGGGAGGCAACGGAAGTCCCGCCGTATTTCTTGACAATCAAGGACATTGAGATCACACACCTTCACTGCGATGAAAACTGCTTTTAAAATGAATGTTATTATTCTCTCATATTTGGACCGGCGGCACAAGATTTATTTGCCTTTTTATCATGGTAAAGGCTTTAAACGCTTTTCCGGTATGATTTTCAAAGCTTGCGTTATTATTTTTAACCGGAAAAGGTTAAAGTTTTGATTACCCGGGCCTGCATTTTTTCTCATGTGATTAGATTTGTGCACCAGGGTCTTTGTCCGTTCTGTGACATTTCATACCCCCCTAATAAAACAGCTGCTGAACATTTCGCTTAATCCTTTCTATAATCCTGCAGGATTATTCTCGAAGGAGAGTGGGTTGTGCTTCGGTTTAGTTTCCTTATACTCAGCAAGCCGGGAAATATCTTAATCATAATAATATTTCTGAGTTACGCTTATGATTGCGTTGACAGTTGATTGTGAACATGCTACCTTATTACTACTTGTTACGGAACCAGGGTTTACTTTACGCCACATAGATGCCACATAGATAAAGATGCTTTGGCCTTGATCTGATTTGATATGTGGCAGAACATTTACTATAAGCAGAAGAGGTGAAAATGATGAATAAAATAAAATTGGGCCTGCCGGCCGGAAGCCTGCAGAATACCACCCTGGAAATATTTAAGAAAGCGGGCTTTAATATCCAGATTGGTGAGCGTTCTTATTATCCTTATATCGACGATGATGAAATTGAATGCGTATTAATGCGGGCCCAGGAGATCCCCAAATATGTTGAAGAACAGGTTCTCGATGTTGGCCTGACCGGGAAGGATTGGATTACCGAAACCGCAGCCGATGTTAAAGAACTGACCGATTTAAATTATTCCAAGCGCGGTTTGCGGCCGGTACGCCTTGTTTTGGCTGTACCCAATGATTCAGATATTTACCAGGTTGAAGATTTGGAAGGGAAACGTATTGCCACCGAGTTGGTCGAGTCTACCCGGCGTTACCTGAAAGGAAAAGGGGTCAACGCTTCTGTTTCATTTTCCTGGGGAGCAACAGAAGTTAAACCGCCGCTGCTGGCGGATGCGATTGCTGAATTAACCGAAACCGGCCGTTCGCTGAAAGCAAACCAGCTGAGGATTATTGAAACCATCCTTGTTTCCACACCCCGGGTGATCATGAACCACAACAGCTGGGATGATCCCTGGAAAAAGAAAAAAGTTGAGCGCATGGTCACCCTCCTGCAGGGGGCCCTGCTGGCGGAACAAAAGGTCATGCTTAAAATGAACGTGCACAGCAGCAAACTGGACAAGGTGATCGAACTGCTTCCGGCTCTGCGCAAACCGACTATCTCCAACCTTTGCGCCGATCAATGGGTAGCTGTGGAAAGCGTTGTCGAGGAAAAGAAAGTGCGGACTTTAATTTGTGAATTACAGGAAGCCGGAGCCGAAGGGATTCTTGAATTCCCAATGAATAAAATAATTCCATAAAGAAGAGAAAAGAGGGAAATGAATATGGATGATGAAAAGCAGGTGTTTTTTGTTGAGCGTTTGAAAGGATTGGCTAACAATCCCCGGCTGCTTTTACCGGTGATAGCTGTGCTTTTGGCTGCAGTGGCCATTATGGGCCTGGTAATCCTGCCGCAAACGCCGCAGAACGACCGGGTAGCAGCAGTGGTTAACGGTGATCCGATTACCAAGCAAGAACTTTTTGACGCAATGTACCTCCAGAATGGATCGGAAATTCTCGATCAATTAATTACCAGGCAGTTAATTTTTCAAGAAGCAAACCGCATCGGGATTACGGTTAGTGAAGAAGAAGTGGATGAGGAGATCGATACGATTATCGAAGAAAGTTTTCAGGGCGAAGAAGAAGAATTCCTTATGGTCCTTGAACAATACGGGATCAGCCTTGAAGCTTTCCGCGAAGATGCCCGCTTAAATCTCCTGGCTGCCGAAATAGCCTTGGAGCAGGTCGATTTTACAGAAGAAGATGTGGAAAAGTATTTCGCAGAGCAGCGCTTTCTTTATGATCAACCGGAGGAAATAGAAGCAAGACATATCCTGGTGGAAGACGAAGCTGAGGCGCAAGAAGTTGTTGGTTTGCTTGAAGAAGGCGAAGATTTCTCAGATTTAGCCCGGGAATATTCGATCGATATGTCTAATAAAGATGACGGAGGATATCTCGGCTTTTTTGGCCGGGGAAGAATGGTTGAGGAATTTGAAGAAGCCGCTTTTTCCCTTGAAATCGGTGATTTAAGCGGGCCGGTCGCTACCGAGTACGGATATCACATTATTGAAGTCCTTGATCGCGTCGAAGAAGAGGAAGTTCAATTCGAAGATGTCAAGGACCAGGTCGTGGAAGCCATGACTGAAGAAAAAATACCGCAGGTGATTAATGAAATAATTCCTTCGCTTTATGAGCAGTCGGAAATTGATTATTTGCTTTAATATGCTGCTGCCGGTATATAATTTAAATAATGCAATCGCGGTATTTAAGATGCTTGTGCCGCCCCGGCCGGACAGCTTGCCGGCGGTAAGGCGAGCCCGCTTTTCCGGAGAACAGTCAGGTTCCGGTATGCGGCCATCGTGGTTATGGTGAAATCCAGCATTTTTTTGCAGCAGGCAGTCTGTGAGCTGCGTGTTTTTAGCATAACCGTTTAATAATGGATAATGACCTACCGGAATTTAAGGGCATCGACAAAAATATCTTGGAAGTCGGAACGGGTTGACAGTTCCAGGTGTTCGACCTTTTCAGGGAGGGCCAGCGCTCTATTTCGTATGGTTTCTGATGCGAGGGCCATTTTTGATCCGTCACCTGCTGCATTGCCGACGGCAACAATTTTTTCCGGCGGCAGCTGCGGCAGCAGGCCGATGGTCAGGGCGCTTTCTTTGCGTACATAGTTACCGAAAGCGCCGGCCAAAAGTACCTCGTCGAGATCGTTTTCACTGATTCCCGCTTCTTTAAGCAGGATCATCAGCCCGGCGTAAATTGCCCCCTTGGCCAGCTGTAGTTCGCGCAGATCGCCCTGGCTGAGGACAATATCTTCCCCGGTTTCAGAGTCCCTGCCGGGCACAAGGATAAATTCCAAGCCACCCTGGGAACGTTTCAACCTGTCTTTAAAATGGGCGGGGACTTTTTCCGGGTTTTCCGCGGGGTTAACAAAACGGCCGGTTGCCTCAATCAGGCCCGCATCGATTAAAGCAGCGGCTGCATCGATCAAACCTGAGCCGCAAATACCGCTTGCCGGCAGATCATCAATAGTGCCCACTTGAATTTCGTTATCGACATAACTGACCGATTCAATTGCCCCTGCGGCTGCCCGCATCCCCTGTTTGATCTGGGCTCCTTCAAAGGCCGGACCGGCTGCAGTTGAACAGGCCATCAGTCTGCCGTTTGCGGCCAGGACCAGTTCGCCGTTGGTGCCAATATCGATTGCCGCGCAATTATCTTTGCGCTGGTCCATCTCGGTAGCCACGATAACTCCCACAGTATCTGAACCGACATACCCTGCAATGTTGGGTAAAAATGTAACCCGTCCGGCAGGATTGATTTCCAGGCCCAACTCGGAAACTTCCACTTGCAGGGCCCGGCTGTAGGCCGGGATGAAGGGAGCCGGAGCCAGGTAGGTCGGATCTATGCCCATGAACAGGTGGCTCATTGTTGTATTACCAACGGCAACTACTTCATAAACCCGGTCCCGGGCCACTTTTGTTTGTTTCAGCAAATCTTTGATAATATTATTAGCCGAGTCAAGTACCTTATCCTGGAGCTGTTTTAGTTCTTCTTTGCCTTGTGAAGCGTGATTGATTCGGGATATAACATCGGCGCCGTAAATATTCTGCGGATTGGTCGCTGCTGCTACAGCAATTACCGCGGCGTTATTAAGATCAAGCAGCGAACCCATGATTGTCGTAGTTCCAATGTCAAAAGCGATTCCGTAGAGCTGATCGCTTGTATCACCCGGTTCAATAGAGATAATTCTGTTGCCTGTAATCGCCGTTGTCACAGAGTAAGCGTTATCACGCAGCATTCCGGGAAAACCGGACAGTTCTCGCAGTTTAACCGAAAGCTGCGGACGTTTTAAATGATCAAGCAGGCGTTCTAAATCGGCAGTCTGATCTTTAACAGCCGGTCGGCTAAGTTTGACGGCTACTTTTTCAACCGTCGGTTCAGCCTCTAAATTTTCTACCCCTCCGGCCAGGGTCGTTTTACGGAGGTGGGCTTCTTTTTGCATCGGTACTTCAATAATGCTGTCTTGCTTAATTTTTCTCTGGCAGGAAAGCGCCCACCCGGCTTCCAGTTCGCCGGCTGAAAGGTGCTTCTTTTCAGCTTTAGTCGGTTCGCCGGTATCACCCTCAACAATTCTTACCCGGCATTTGCCGCAGGTTCCTTTTCCGGCGCAGTCGCCTTCAATATAGAGCCCGGCTTCATCGGCTGCTTTGAGCAAGTTTGTTCCGGCGTTAACTTTAATTTCTTTATTTTGGGGAACAAATTTTACTTTGGGCATAGTATAGTTCTCCTTTTTATAAAAAAAATAAGAGCAACCGGAAGATGGCTGCCCCTCAATATGGTACGCCCGCAGGGATTCGAACCCCGACTTCAGGCTCCGGAGGCCTGCGTGATATCCCTTTCACCACGGGCGCTTGACAACTTTGCATGTACCAATAATAACATCAACCTCCGGGCAAGTCAAACTAATGAAGTTGACATTGATAGCAGAAAATTGTTATAATTGCTTCAAATAAAGGCAGATACCGCAAATGTTAATGTAGACCTTTAATACCGTCACGAATTTCCAACCACATCTCCTTTCTTTATTACCGCAGAGCCAATTATTTTCTTAATTAACTTGGATATAAGCTCAAACCGGCCTGATAAGAATCTTACAAAAAACAGCATGTTGTTTTTTCATCATACTGGAATGAAAAGACTGGAATGAAAAGACTGGAATGAAAGGACGGGTACACATGGAGCGGGGAAAAGAAGAAATTACTGTTAAAATGGCAAAAAAAGAAGCTGAAGATGATGCGGTTCATATTGAAGGCACTAGTGAAGAAGAGGAAGACAACTTTATAATTGCTATCAGCCGTGTTTCGGCGGCAATAAGCGGACTGGGGAATCTCGATGCCATTCTAAGCATCGGGTTGGATACTGCACTTAAATCATTAGACGGCAAAGCCGGAGGAGTCATGTTATTAGACGAAGAAAGCGGCTTTCTTTCTTACCGGGTTACCAGCGGATTATCCGAACGTTATTCGGAAGAGATGTTTATGAAGACAGGTCAAGGAATTGCCGGTAAAGTGGCGCAGAGTGGCAAAGCTATCCTGGTTGATGACATTTCTGCCGAGCATAATGCGACCCGTCCTGACTTAATAAGCCTGGAAGGCCTCAGGGCATTTGTCAGTGTGCCTTTAAAAGCTAACGAAAAGGTGCTGGGAGTAATGAATATTACCAGTGACAAACCCCGCACTTTTTCCCAGAGAGATATATACATGTGCAAGTCTATCGGAGATCAGCTTGGCACTGCTGTTGAACAGTCAAGACTTAATGAAAGACTGCGAAGAGGCAGAGAAAGGTACCGGCAGTTGGCGCGCCGGGTTATTGTTGCTCAGGAAAAGGAGCGAAAAAAAATAGCACGTGATTTACATGATGAAACAAGTCAAATACTGGCGGGTCTGGCTCTTAATTTACAGGCTCTTATCGAAATGGCGGAAGGTAAGGATATTCAAGACCGGCAATTCATGGATATTTTAAAGAAAAGTCACAGTTTTACTGTTCAGATCCATACCGAAGTCAGCAGGATTATAGCCGATCTTCGGCCTACTCAACTGGATACCCTGGGTCTTGTTGCCGCCATACGTCAGTATGTTAATTCCATCGTAGTTTCACAGGGGATTAAAGTCCATTTTGACATGGAACCTATTGAGAAGCACCTTTTACCGGAGGAAGAACTCAGCCTGTTCCGCCTGGTCCAGGGCGCGGTAGGAAATATTATCCAGCATTCTGAGGCAGAAAACATCGTGATTTTTTTAAAGCAGCAGGATGACAACCTTGTCTTAAGCGTAAGTGATGACGGTAAAGGTTTTGAGATTGAGAAGCTTACTGAAATGAGAGAAAGGGGCCGGGGGTATGGCCTTTTACATATGAAGGAAAGAATGACCCTGATCGGAGCGACATGTAACGTGCAGACTCAGCCGGGGAAAGGGACTACTGTAAAGGCATTTTTCCCTCTGTCAGGAAAAGCAACCGTTAAAGAGGATTAAATGGCAAGGCCATGCTCTTTTGTTCTATCTGCCAGCGGTAATTATGATGATAGATAACTCTGAAGAACGGTGGGAAGCCGGTGGAAAAAATCAAGTTATTGGTAGTTGATGACCATACCATAGTGCGTGAGGGTATAAGTGCGCTGCTGGAGCTTTCTCCTGAAACCGAGGTCCTGGGCGAGGCTGCAAACGGAAAAGAAGCCCTGGAGATGGTGAAAAAGCTCAGCCCTGATGTAGTTTTAATGGACATTATTATGCCGATTATGGACGGTTTGGAAGCGACCCGATATATTTGTAAAGACTATCCGGCGGTAAAAGTGCTGGTGCTAACCCAGTATGACGATAGAGAACACGTATTTGAAGTCGTTGAAGCGGGGGCGGTGGGATTTATCGATAAGTCCACTGTTTCTTCAGAACTGGTTAGAGGCATTCGCGCTGTGCATCGGGGCGATTCTTTTTTATCCCCCCAGGTGGCCAGGTACCTGGTTGATGATTTCCGGTATGAATCCGCGGATAGAAGAAACCGGGATCCCTATGCCCAGCTAACCAATCGTGAGCGGGAAATCCTTAAATTACTGGCGGAAGGATACACCACGCGCGAAATAGCCGGCCTTTTAGTATTAAGTCCAAAAACTGTGGAGGGTCATAAAACGAGGCTCATGGCCAAGCTGGATTTGCGTAACCGTGTAGAACTAGTTAAGTATGCCATGCGCAAAGGTATAGTAAAAATTTAATTTAAACGCTACCTTGCTGTTGTAGCTGTTGTATCAGTTGTGCCGGTTAAAAACCACGTTAGTGGTTTTTTTATTTAAGGTGAGTTTGCTAAAAAAGCGGCATTATCAACGGCATTATCAAGGTTCAATTGAGCAAATTCTTATCGGTACTGCGATTTACTTATATTTATGAGGTTTATGGAAGATTGCCGCACCTTTAGGCCGCGAAAAGATAAGCAGTGAAACAACAACCTGGGTTAATGATAGAAATTTAAACAGCGGGAATGTTGACTGGCAACTTGCTATTAATGGCGCTAATTTTAAAGAATATACCGTCAAACAGACATGAATCGAAGTGCTGGTGTTCATGACAAGGATATTTCCGGACAATAACAAGAGAATAAATTATGAAAAATAGGGTGTTTCCCTCGATCCGAATCCAGGGGAAACGCTTCAAGACAAAATGTCTAACATGCCTTAATATTAAGAAAAGCCGGTTAAATTAGCACCGGGAAAGGAGGAGTAACCAATGGATAAGAAAAAAATAGTCCTGGTGGTTGACGAAGAAATTCAATTTTGTACCTCTCTGCAGGAAGAATTACAGGATGTGGGTTGTGAAGTACTGGTTGCTTGTAATATGGATAAAGCCCGGCACTTAGTGATTTCCCACAGGCCAGACCTGGTTCTCTTGGGCACTATTATGCCTCGTGGCGATGCATTCAAGCTGCACCACTGGCTCAAACAGAGCCCGGCTTTAAAAGATGTTCCCCAGATTGTGCTCGACGCAACTCCTGAAAAGCACCTGACCAGGGGCTGGCGGAGAGATGAGGGAATGCGCATAGACGCAGCGGAGTATTATTGTAAACCGCTAAAGCCAGCTATCCTGGCAAGCGCGATCTGGAAACAAATGGATTTAGAAAAAGCTGAAATTAAGGTCCTGATAGCCGATGATCATGCCATGGTCAGGGAAGGCATCCGCACTTTACTGAATTTGCAAAAGGATATGTACATTGTGGGAGAAGCAACCAATGGAGCAGAAGCGGTAGATAAGGCTCTGGAACTGTTGCCTGATGTTGTACTGATGGATATAGTTATGCCTGAAATAGACGGTATTGAAGCAACCAGGCAGATTTGCAGCCGTTGCAAGGAAGGAATCAGGGTTTTGATGCTCAGCCAGTACGATGATGAGCAGAATATGTCAGCCGGCAGTGAAGCCGGAGCCGTTGGATTTATTTCAAAGAAAAGTGTAAGCGCTCATTTATTAGATGCAGTCAGGGCTGCGGAACGGGGAGAACAGCCGGGTGTTGAGCAGAAATACACGAATTAGACATTTAAACACCAGGTTATGCAGTCAGAATCGTATTTATTATCCAGCCTACATTGTAGTTAAGAGGGAAAGGATGATGTTGTAGTTAAGAGGGAAAGGATGATGTTGTAGTTAAGAGGGAAAGGATGATGTTGATTGCAACCTGTAACTATCACCCTTAATCAGCGAGTGGTTAGTGGCCATGCCGATATGACTATTTTGGAAATTGCTCAAGAATCGGGTATAGAAATCCCTACTATCTGTCATGATCCGAATCTGCAGTCTGTAGGGGCCTGCCGGCTCTGCTTGGTGGAAAATGAGGAAACCGGTGCTTTGCTGGCATCTTGTGTCAGCACAGTGGCTCCAGGGATGGTTATCAACACCAATTCTCCCAGGGTGCTACAGCATCGTAAAAACATAGTTAAGCTTTTACTGGCCAGCCATCCTGATGCCTGTCTGATCTGTGATAAAGGTAACCGCTGCCATTTGCAGCAGATTGCCACTGATCTGGGTCTAGGTTTTAATGAGCTGGAAAAAATTCCTCAACTTGCCGCGGTAGAGGAATTAAACCCCTTTATAACCAGGGACACGGCAAAATGTATTTTATGCGGCAAGTGCATCCGGGCCTGCCAGGAGATTGTTGTTGAAGGAGCTATCGGTTATTACCAGCGAGGATTTGCGACCAAGCCGGCCACCTTTGACGATGCCCCACTTGAACGTTCAGAGTGCACTTTTTGCGGGATGTGTGTTGCATTGTGTCCTACAGGAGCACTGACAGAAAGGGTAAAACCGTACCGGGGTACCACCAGGTTATCTGTCCAGAGCACATGCTCTTTTTGCGGATGTGGATGCCCCATCACCCTTGAAATTAAAGATAATCAGGTAGTTCGGGCGCTCCCCGGCCGGGTGAATATTCCCAACCGGGGAGCGCTTTGTATCCGAGGGAGTTACGGCTATGATTACATCCACAGCCAGGAGAGATTGACCAAACCCCTTGTGAAGGAAAACGGCGCTTTTCGGGAGGTTTCCTGGGAAGATGCTTTAAAAGCAGCAAGTTCCGGCTTAAAACGGGCAAAAGAGCAGTATGGTCCGGATGCCCTGGCGGTCTACGGTTCCTCCAAGTGCACTAATGAAGAGAATTATCTTTTGCAGAAATTTGCCAGGACGGTACTGGGGACAAATAATATTGATAACGGCAGCAGTCTTTATAATTTGGCCACCCGGGTAGGTTTGCGGCATACCACCGGGCTCTTAAATACCACCAATTTGCTGGAAGCACTCGAAGAGGCGGAGCTAATACTGGTTGTAGGGGCGGATCCACCCGTGACTGCCCCCCGGGTAGGATATGCTATTAAGCGCGCGGTTAAATACCGCCAGGCAAAATTAATTCTGGTCGAACCCCGCAAGACGAAGCTCGCTTTTTTTGCTCATCAATGGCTGCGCCCGAGTCCAGGCAGCGATCCGGCATTGCTCAACAGTATAACCAGGACTATCGTGGAAGAAGGTTTATTCAACGTTGAATATGTTAATCGGCAAACAGAAGGTTTTTCTGCCCTGGCTGATGCGTTGGAAAGTTTTTTACCCGAGTCTACTGCAGAAATTACGGGAGTCTGCGCAGAAAAGGTTCGTGATGCCGCCCGCCATTATGCCGGGGCGAATAAATCTGTTATTGTGTTTGGATCCGGTCTAAAATGTGCAATAAACGGCACAGAAAGCATCAAAGCTCTTGCCAACCTGGTCCTGCTGACAGAAAATGTTTGGGGTAGTGGTTGTGGTATTTATCCCCTGCAAAAGGAAAATAATGCCCAGGGTGCCTGTGAAATGGGTTCCCTGCCCGAATACCTTCCCGGCTGCCAGCCGGTGACCGACGCAGAGGCGAGGCAAAAGTTTGAACACTTATGGAAGAAAAAGATACCTTCTGAGCCGGGGTTATCTATTGTTGAAGCGGTTAGCAGGGGTAAAGAAATACCGGTAAAAGCGCTTTATGTTGTCGGCGAAAACCTGGTTTCCACTTTTACCCGGCCAAAACTGAATGCTGACGCCCTTTCCAGCCTTGATTTCATGATTGTGCAGGACCTGTTTTTTACTAAAACCGCGGAATTTGCTGATGTAATCTTTCCGGCAGCAAGCTTTGCTGAAAAAGAAGGTTCTTTTACCAATTTTGAAGGAAGGATCGGATGGCTGCAGCAGGCTTTCCCTGCTGTTGGCGAAAGCCTTCCCGACTGGGAAATAATTCTGCGCCTTGCAAGGGAAATGGGCGATCCTCTGCCTTATTCTTCTCTGCAGCAGGTTATTAATGAAATCGAAGAGTATGTGCCGCTTTATGAAGGTTACTATCATCCGGAAGACCGCCTGGGTGATAAATGGTCCTATTGGGATGAAAGGCGCAATCGTGCTTTTCAATCTTTAACCGGTTTTCCCAGCTTTTCTGCCCCGGATTACTATCCCCAGCCGTATAAGGAGAAAAAAGAATACCCGTTTTACCTGATTTTGGAAGCAAATCTTGCATATTTTGGATGCGGAACCAGGAGCGGGAAGGCCTGGCGATTAAAAAGTCTTTACCCTTCGGAAATATTGAAAATTTCAATGAGTGATGCTGAAAAACTTTCACTGGCAACCGGGGATGAAGTAAAAATAATATCCCCGGTTTCTCAGTTAAAAGTTGTCGCGGAGGTTTCTGATATTGTTTCCCCCGGAACGGTATCTCTTCCGGCTTCTTTTTCGGATGTGCTGGAGCTGTTCAGCAGTACCCTGGACAGAGGGGAAAAATCACCCCCGCCGGAGACTGGATACGTTAAATTAGAAAGGGTGAAACCCGATGAATAAACCGGTTACACCTCCCGAGATAAACATGGAGCGACTTGGCGAAATAGTGAGCGAATATGAACAACTGAAATGGTCATTGATTCCCCTGGTCCAGGAAATTCAAGCCGAGTTTGGCTTTATCCCCCCCCTGGCTGTTCCTGTAATTGCTGAAAGGTTAAAACTTTTTCCCAGCGAAGTCCAGGGGGTTGTCTCTTTCTATGAGCAGCTCTATACCGAACCCCGGGGTAAAAACATTGTCAGGGTATGCCGGGGCACCGCCTGTCATGTCCGCGGAGGGAAGACTATTCTTAAACTGGTCAAGCGGCAGTTAGGATTGGAAGAAAATGAGACTTCAGAAGATCTGGAGTATACCCTGGAAACGGTTGCCTGCCTCGGTGTATGTGCCCTGTCTCCAAGCATGGTTATTAACAACCAGGTCTATGGCCATATGAATCCCAAGAAAGTAAAAGATCTGTTCAAAAGGGAGGGGGGAAGTTAGACTATGAGCCGGCGTACTGTTTTTGTTTGTCAGGGGACAGGATGCTTATCCAGCGGTTCCCAGGCTGTGTACGATTCATTGTGTTCAGAGGTTGAAAGGTTGGGAATCCAGGATGTGGAGATAGATTTTACCGGGTGTCACGGTTTTTGCGAACAGGGACCGATTGCTATTGTCGAACCACAGGGCATTTTTTATACTCGTCTCCAGCCCGAGGATGCGGCTGAAATAGCCGCAGCACACCTTAAAGACGGTGTTCCGGTTGAGCGCCTCTTCTACCGCGATCCGGTCAGTGAAAAAGCTGTTCCTTATTACAAAGATGTTAATTTTTATCAAAAACAGCAGCGTATTATCTTGCAAAACTGCGGGCACATTAACCCGGAAAAAATTGAACAATCTATTGATAATGGCAGATACAAGGCTTTAGGAAAAGCCCTGTCAGAAATGACCTCCCACCAGGTTATCAATGAAATAAAGAAAGCCGGGCTGCGCGGACGAGGGGGCGCAGGTTTTCCCACAGCTCTTAAATGGGAATTTTGTTCAAATGCCCCGGGAAGCAAGAAATATGTTATTTGTAATGCAGATGAAGGTGACCCCGGGGCTTTCATGGACCGCTCAATACTGGAAGCCGATCCCCATGCAGTGGTTGAGGGGCTTACCCTGGCCGGTTATGCAGTCGGCGCCGACGAAGGTTTTATTTATATCCGCGCCGAATATCCCCTGGCAGTGAAACGTCTGCGCCTGGCCCTGAAACAGGCCGAAGAAAAAGGGTTTTTGGGGAAAGATATCCTTGGTTCCGGCTTTAATTTTACTATAAATGTTAAAGAGGGAGCCGGATCATTCGTATGCGGTGAAGAAACTGCTCTCATTTCTTCAATAGAAAGCCGCCGCGGCATGCCCCGGCCGCGGCCACCTTTTCCGGCCCAGTCCGGTTTGGATAATAAACCCACAATAATAAATAACGTAAAAAGCCTGGCTGCGGTTGCTGCCATTATCGGCCGCGGGGCAAATTGGTTTTCTTCAATCGGCACTGAAAAATGCAATGGTACCGTGGTTTTTGCCCTGACAGGAAAAGTTTCCAACAGCGGGCTGGTGGAAGTGCCTGCCGGAACGCCACTTTCGACCATTGTTTTTGATATCGGCGGCGGTATACCCCGCGGGAAAAAATTCAAAGCGGTACAGACAGGGGGACCTTCAGGAGGATGTATCCCGGCGCCTTACATGGATACACCGGTTGAGTTTGAAAACCTGTCCCGGCTGGGTTCGATTATGGGTTCAGGTGGTATGGTGGTCATGGATGAAAGCACATGCATGGTGGAGATAGCCCGTTATTTTATCAGCTTCACCCAATCCGAATCCTGCGGAAAATGCACTCCATGCCGCCTGGGTACAAGGCAAATGCTGGAAATACTGACCCGCATAACACAAGGTCTGGGAAAAGACGGTGATATTGATACCCTGCTTAGAATTGCAAAGACGGTTAAGGAGGGGTCACTGTGCGGTTTGGGGCAGACTTGTCCCAACCCGGTGCTGACTACTCTTGAGTATTTCAGGGAAGAGTACGAAGCTCATATAAAAGAAAAGAAATGTCCGGCAGCAGTCTGCGATGCTTTAATGATCTCGCCCTGTCAACATACCTGCCCCGTGGGAGTGGATGTCCCCCGTTACCTCGAAGCCATATCCCGGCAAGAATTCCCGGAAGCCGTAGAGATAATCAGAGAACGCAATCCTTTTCCTGCTATCTGCGGCCGAATTTGTCATCACCCCTGTGAGCTGCGCTGCCGCCGGGGTGAACTGGATGACTCCCTGGCCATCAGGGCGCTGAAGCGTTTTGCAGCCGACTGGTATTCCGATAATATTAAGAAAATCCCTCTCCCCCGGCCCTTTCCCACATCGAAGCCGCAAAAAGTTGCTGTAGTAGGGGCGGGCCCCTGCGGCCTTTCCGCTGCTTACTTCTTAGCCCAGATGGGATACAGTGTCACCGTTTTCGAAGCTCTGCCGGTGGGTGGGGGCATGCTTTCCGTAGCCATCCCTGAATTTCGGTTGCCGGACGAAGTTATCCGGGAAGAGATAGAGCATATAAAAAAACGCGGCGTGGAAATAAAATATAACAGCCCGGTTAACGTCAACTTTACCATTGATGACCTCAAAAAAAGTGGCTATGATGCAGTGTTTATTGCCGCCGGCGCGCAAAAAAGCCAGAAGATGGGTATTCCCGGCGAACTGGAAGATCTTGAAGGGTTCTACTACGGTCTGCGTTTTCTAAGGGATGTCAAGACAGGCAAACCAGTTCAAATCGGGGAAAAAGTAATTGTCATCGGGGGAGGCAACGTAGCTTTGGATACCGCCCGCACTGCTGTCCGCATGGGGGCAAAAGAAGTGGAAATATTTTACCGCCGGACCAGGGAAGAAATGCCGGTTTCAGAAGTTGAATATGAAGAAGCTCTGACTGAAGGAGTAAAAATTAATTTTCTTGTCAGCCCCACCCGTATCGTCAGCAGCAACTGGAAGGT
>LKMJ01000753.1_pt1 | contig 26492 bp, 21 predicted proteins | sample 643391 | NCBI WGS metagenome assembly LKMJ01 (sample SAMN04112250, study PRJNA286221) | soda lake metagenome | biome: soda lake; feature: Kulunda Steppe; material: water; isolation source: sample PL-Br10 brine of Picturesque Lake | place: Russia: Kulunda steppe | collected 2010-07 | reverse complement strand
TTTTCATTGTTTTATTGGAGCGTCGGGTTCCGGTTCCGGCTGCTGTGGAAAGCACAAAACCAACTTTGGTAAACATTTCTTCTCGGGGACGATGGGACATCCAGAGATAGCAGGTGTGATCAATTAAGGTCTTCATTGCTCCTGAGACATCCAGACCATAAACCGGTGAGGCCAGAATTATACCGTCAGCTTTCAACATTGTTCCGATAAGTGGAGATGTGCTGCTGAAATGAGGGCAGTTTTCTTCCCCCTGCAGCAGGCAGTTAAAACAGCCCCGACAGTGTTCAGGCATATCCCGAGGGAGCCAGAATTCGGCTGTTTCAGCCCCGGAAAAAGCTCTTAATTTGTTTAACAACAGCTGAACACAGTTGTAGGTGCTGCCTTTTCTGGTGCTTCCATATATGATGACATATTTCATTTTATTATTCCTTCTTTATACCGGATTCCTGTGGAATACCGAATTTTATCAAAAAATTATTTACTCAAACTGCTCTCTGTTCAGCAGAACATATCTAAGAAAGTACAGGGTTAATAATATAAAAACCGCAAACATGGGAACATAAAAAAAGTCTCCTGTCTGGAGAAAATAACCCGGGCTCATAATAAGTGTATAGAGCAGCATTCCAGTGGCCAGCAGATAGGCAGAATAGCCCCAGCTGATAGATTTAATCAGGCCTAACCCGGCAAAAATCAACAGAACCGCCGTAATAAACTCGGCCAGAAGATGCAGGGCCAGTTCCAGGGGCCTGGTTTCTATTTCCGGGATACTGCCGGTAAGATAAAACATGACCCACATTGCAATCATTGACAGACCTATAAAGATTGCCAAGAGGGCGGTAATTGATTTCAGGTTCAAGATTTTCACTGGTTACTTCCCCTTAAACTCAATGTTAATTAAGCATTATAATAGCTGTATTTCATACAGCTGACAGATAGCCGGCTAAAGACAAAAATCTGAACAACAGCCGCCATTAGCACAGACTGGCGTTCAGGAATGGTGGTTTAGAGATTAATTATCAGAAACAATAATGACAGCAGCAGTACAGAAAAAATAGGGGATAGCTAGCCGGCAAAATAAAGTTTGCAGGTTTTACAGATAAGGAGTGCCATCTCAGACACCCTTTCTGATATTTTCTCCTATTATATCATAAATATTTGCAAGTTACTATTTGTTCAGAAAAAATTTTGCTGCTGATATATTTTATCAAAAATATCTACTATCCAGCCTTTCAAATTTTTGTCTGATTTTTTTCACTGTCCTTTCATCTCTGCTGCTTCATTAATTTGATTAATCAAATTATATCTACCAGTAGTTCTGCACTACCATGACGAAAGTTAAACTAAAGAAAAAACCACCTTAATAATTTATAAGGTGGTAAAATAAGGGATTTTAATTTTATTACGAGTTTGAATCCAGGATTAAGTTCCGGATATAACAACATAACTGGCAATATGGTGGTTAACTAATTCTAAGAAAAATCAGTTTCGGGAGGAGCTTCGAAGCCATAAACCTTACTGGGAGTCCAGTGCATACTTTCTTTAACATCAGCAAGCAGTTCTGCATATTTAAATGAAGACAGCACAGCATCAATAACCGGAATATTGAGCTCTCTCTGCATTTTCTGATAAAAACCAAACTGAATAGTACATCCCAGAATTATTGCTTCAGCTTTATCCTGGTCTCTGGCAGCCTTTGCTTCTGCCAGCAGTCTGCTGGCTGTCAGTTCTTCATCCTGATGAAAATCCAGGACTCCCAGTCCAACACTTCTAAATGAAGCCAGCTTATTCTTATAACCATATTGGTGAACATTTTCCTCCATTTTGGGAATCCACTTATCCCGGCCCACTATTATGGAAAATTTATTGGCCAGACTGGAAGCCAGTAACATTGAAGCTTCCGCCGGAGCAGTAACATTCATCTGTCTGGAAACCTCCCTGGCTTCCCGGAGAAAAGGATCATAAAAGCAGCCAATCACAGCAGCAGCATAATTTTGCCGATCATAAGCCCTGATTAACTCCAGAAGTTCCGGTCCTATCAGAGCTTCATAGGAATGATACTCAAGATGAGGCGGACCCTTCTCCAGAGAGATTACTTCAAGTTCAGTTTCCTGCCGTTTATAATCCAGCAAAAATTTCCGGACAGGCTGATCAAAATCACTGCTGCCCACGGGATTGATAAAAACTATCTTGCCCATATTTTCACCTCTTTCTGCCTCTCGATAGGTTCTTTAATAGATCTTTTGACATTACCTTGATATAAATTATCTTCAAAGTATCTTATAAAGCTTTAGGGCCAGATGCAGTGCAAGTTTTTCTTCAGGATCCAGGGTGGGATCATATCCCAGAATTTCAATAATCCGATCAATTCGATATTTTATGGTATTAGGATGAACAAATAATTTTTCTGCGGTCTTAACAGGGCTCTCACCGTAATCCAAATACTTCTCCAGAGTTTCTAACAGATCTGTGGATTTTTCAGCATCATAGGCCAAAAGTGGTTTTAAATGCTCCTGACAGTAGTTTTTAATCTTATCACTACCATTTGCCAGATAACCGCTAAGAAGACGATAAATTCCCAGCTGGTCGTAAAAAGCATAGGATTGACTGGGGTTGATTAGAGAGCTGAAGCGCAGAGCTGTGTTAGCCTCCTCAAAACTCTGTTTTAACCCCCTGATTTCCTCTTTATAGGACCCTATGCCAATAGAGAGAGATATCTGAGGCAGCTCTTCTTCCCTTCTGCCTTTTATGCTTGAGATTGCTTTAGTTAACTGCCGTCTGCTCTCCTGTCTGCCAGCAGCCGACTGCTGCCTTTCTTCATACAGTGGAAAGACAATTAGACTGTCACTATGTGTTAATATAATTGTATCGGCAAAATGCCTGTCCATCTCCTCCTGTACTATAGCATAGAGATTGCTTTTAATCCGCTGTATTTCTTCTTCTCCTTTTTCAAAATTTTTAAGGTAGTATTTTTCAAAATCATCTATATCGATAACCATAACAACTTTCCTGTATTTAAGCTGTAATCCCAGCTGCTTGGCTCGATGACAGATGCTCTCAATTCGATCATAATTCCCATTCAGTAAATCTTCCATCAAGCCGGAACTAATCTCATATCTGGTTCTGTCAATTGCTGATTCTTTTAAATAATTGAATCCAACTACCGTCATGGCATGACGGAGAGCAAAATGATCAAGCTGTTGAATGGGATTTTTGCTAGAACCACAGGTCGCCAGATAAGCAAAGAGTTTCTGCTGACCCTGGACCGGAATTAACAGGTATTCTCTACTTTTATGTTTTTCCTGTAATATCGTATCATCTTCATCAGTATTTTTGCTGATATCATGGTTTTGCAGCCTGGATTTTAGGGTTTCCGGAAAGAAGGACCAGTCAAAATCTGAAGAAGATGGACTGCTTCTTTCCAGCACCTCAAGTTCCGGACTGAATAAAGCCACCGGCTTTTCCAGCAGTTCCTGAAGAATGGTAATGGTTCGAGAGATATCACCGCCCTGGAGAGCATGAGCAGATAAAACTTTGTTGATATGATGAGATTTGTCCAGAACTGATGCTTTGCGATTTAACAAATCCCTGAATATGCACATAAAAATAGAAATATACGGCATTTCACGGGGGAGGATTAGGAGGGGCAGTTTCAGGCTATCAGCTCTGGAGATCATTCTGTCAGTAATGTTATTCTGATCGGTAAAACCAGGATGGACAGCCAGTGCAGCAACCCTGTTACGGGATAAATTTTCGATTAGTTCTATTAAATCCACCTTCTGCTCGATAAAATTATACAGGGTAGTCAGGCAGAGTTCATTACCCTGCAGCCAGCGGTCATGATCTCTGGGAACTTCCAGAACTGTGACTGATCGAATTTTATTGGTTATTCCCTGACTTCCTGCCAGAAGTTCTATCCTCTTCATCTCCGGCATTTCCAGAACATCTGCTACCGTCAGCCCCTCTTTGATAAAATCCATCAATTCACCTCCAGCCGGTTTTTTATAGATCTTTTAACATTACCCGGTATTGATAAATTAGAATTCACTCTATTATACTAACTCATATCACGCAATTCGGCAGTTTTATCTCTATCAATTTCACAGGTTTCCGGGTCAATTGCCACCCCATAATCCTCTCTGGCAGCCTCAGCTGATACATATCCTTTGATGACATCTGCCTTAACTTCAGCCACTGGGCGATCATGAGGATTACCATAACCTCCTCCGCCTCCGGTTCTAACACTAATCAGATCACCTTCCTGCAGAGGCTTAGCAGCACACTTTTGAATCTGTTCCTCCTGATCAGTTCCGGGATTTACTATCAGGGTATTATAATCGGCCTCCTGACCTCCATGGAGACCCCAGGGCGGACATTTTGAACGTTCCTGAGTGGTGGTTAAGCTGGGATCATGATCCAGAGGAAGATAATCACGATAATGCCCCAGCCCTCCTCGATAGCGTCCTGGACCTCCAGAATCAGTGCGCAGGGCATATCTTTCAATCCTGTAGGGATAGCGATTTTCAATTACTTCCACCGGAATATTTCTGGTATCTCCATCAGCAATAGCAATCATGACATTTTCTCCATCCCGGTTTGGACAGGCTCCCCAGCCTCCTCCTTCAGGTTCTACATGAAGGTAAGGGTTGCCGGTTCTGGGATCTTCTCCAAAAAGAAAAATAGCGCAAACGTCAGCATAATGAGAAGCCGGTATCCTGTCAGGGATAGCATCAGCCAGCGCTTTAAATATCACATCACAGAGGGTCATAAGCGGCAGCCCATAAACTCCGGATGGAGCTGGTTTTTTAGCATTAAACATGCAGTCTTCAGGAACCTTAATCTCAATCGGGGCAAAATGTCCTTCATTAACTGGAGCAAAGGGAGTAGTAACAGCTTTAAAAGCTACTCTGATAGCAGAGATGGTAGCAGCCAGACCGCAATTTACCGGCCCGGTTGTCTGGGGAGAGGAACCTTCCAGGTCAATTGTCATGCGGTCGCCTGCAATTGTAATCTGAACTTTAACCGGGAGATTATCCATTGCCACCCCATCATCATCAAGGAAAGCTTCTGCCTGATAATTTCCATCCGGCATCTCTGCAATTGCTGCTTCTGCTGTTTTTTCACCTTCAGCCATCATTTCATCCAGAGCCTCCAGGACAGTCTCCGGTCCAAATTTGCTTAAAATATGTTGAAACCTTCGCTCCCCGGTTCGGCCGGCAGCAATTTGAGCTCTTAGATCACCCATAACACTTTCTGACATTCTGACATTGTCTTTAAGAATTCTCATGACACTGTTATTTTCTTCACCAGCATCATAGAGTTGTATTGAACGAAACCTGAGACCCTCCTGATAAATTTCAGTGGCATCAGGAGACCAACCACCCGGATCTTTAGAACCCATATCCAGCCAGTGGGCTCGGCTGGCAGTAAAACCCACCAGATCTTTTTGATAAAATACAGGACTGATAACTGTCATGTCATTGAGATGAGTTCCTGAAGTGTAAGTATCATTAATCATATAAATGTCACCTTCAGCAAAATTATCCAGACCAATATCTCTAATTACAGTTTTAATTGCTTCTCCTAAGTTCCCCAGGAAAATCGGCAGACCGGAAGCCTGAGAAATAATCTGCCCCTGAGAATCAAAAAGACCAACGCTGAAGTCCAGCACCTCATAAATAATCGGGTTATAAGAGGTGCGCATCAGATTAATTTTCATTTCATCAGCAGCAGCCACAAAACCATGCTGGATAATTTCCAAAGTAACAGGATCTAAAACTTGTTTGCTCATTTTCCTCACTCCTTACGGGAAAAAATCAAATTACCGAAACTATCAACTTCAAGTTGCCAGTCTGGAGACAATACAGCTGTAGATCCAAACTCTTCAATGATTGCAGGTCCGGAAATGCGGTTGCCGGGGTTTAAAAGCTCCCGCCGATAACAGTTGCTGGCCAGATACCGGTCTTCTCCGGCAAAATAGGTTTCTAATTCACCAAGATAGGCCTCAGCAGGTGGTTTCTCTCCCTCATCCTGGTGTTTTTCCAGTTTAACCTGGCTGACTTCGGCTGTGGCTTTCAATCTTAGATTAATCAATTCCTTTGGTTCCCCTTCAGCACTATGTCCATAAATTCTATGATGAAAATCATCAAATTTACTGCCCAGTTCCTGCCATTCTGCCTTGAGCTCATCTCTATCTCCGGTTATAGGAACTGTCACGGTATACTCCTGACCAAGATACCTAAGATCAGCAGCCAGTTCAGTGTTAAGCTCCTCTGGACCGATTCCCTGACGACTGAAAATATCGTTAGCCTCCTGTTGCAGACCATCCAGCACCTGATTTACATCAGCAATTTCGACTGCTTTCAAAGGTCTGATAACCGGCCGGGAAAAATCCTGCCTAAGCTCACTCAACCCTATCCCCAGAGCAGAAAACTGCCCTGAAGCTACAGGAATCACCACCCGGGGAATCTCCATCTCTTCTGCCATTTCACAGGCATGAAGAGGACCTGCACCTCCAAAGGCAACCAGGGTAAATTCATTGGGATGGAGTCCTCTTTCTACGGTCAGTGCTCTGATAGCATGAGCCATCTTGGTATTAATAACCTTGATGATCCCAGCCGCTGCCTCTGTCTGACTAAGCCCCAGAGGGTCAGCAAGTTTTTTATCGATTATGGCTGCGGCCTTCTCTTGATTTAATGACATTCGTCCTCCTAAAAATCGATCTGGATCTAGCCTTCCTAATAGTAAATTGGCATCGGTAACAGTTATATCCTGACCTCCTCGATCATAACAAACCGGACCTGGTTCAGCCCCTGCGCTCTGCGGACCAACTTTCAAACGACTATTCTCATTAAGCCAGGCAATTGAACCACCTCCAGCTCCTATCGAGTGAACCTCAACCATCGGTACCATAACAGGGTGCTCTTCAATTTTAGACTCTACTGTTACACTGGTTATCCCTTCGTAAGTTAAGGAAACATCACAGCTGGTTCCCCCCATGTCAAAGGAAATTATGTTATCCTCATCCAGTAATTCACCAATTTTGGCCGAGGCTACTGCCCCTCCTGCTGGCCCTGACATGATTGTATTGACAGGCTTTTCCCGGGCCAGATTGGCTGATATTAAACCTCCACTTGACTGGTTAACATAAAATGAATGCTGATAACCTCTATTCTCAAATTCCTGAGAAATTTGGTCCAGAAAATTCTTGACAACCGGTTTAATATAGGCATTGATAGCAGTAGTGCTTGTCCTTTCATACTCCCGCCATTCTCTGACCAGTTCAGATGATATCGTGGTAAAAATTTCGGGACAGTGCTTCTCCAGCATCATCCTGACTCTTTCTTCATGATCTGGATTTAAATAGGAATGTAGAAAGCAGACGGCGACAGATTCTATTTCATTCTCTTTAAGCTGCTTAATAATTTCCAGTACCTCTTCTTCAACCAGCGGCTCAATAACATCACCGTTGGCATCCAGCCTTTCTGTAACTTCAAAGCGATATTCCCGGCTTATTAAAGGTTTGGGTTTCTGATAGAAAAGGTCATACATCTCCACTCTATTATGACGGCCAATTTCGTAAACATCTCTAAAACCTCTGGTGGTTATCAAAGCCATCTTACCACCTTTTCTCTCCAAAAAGGCATTCAAGCCAATAGTTGTGCCATGAGCCAGCAGTGAACAATCGGACAGGTCATAATCCGAAGACTTGATACCTGCAGCTATTCCCTCCCAGAGATTCTCAGGTGTTGTAGGAGTCTTATCGAGCTGAACCTCACCGGTGGCTTCATCTATAAAGACAAAATCGGTAAAAGTACCTCCAATATCTATTCCCAGTTGAAATTTTTTAGACAATTTTATCACTCCTGTCTTAAAGTGCTATCTGCTATTTTTTGTTCCTGATCTTTGCGGTACAGATGACAAAAAACCTGACGATTATTATCAATGGCAAGAGATTCTGGAATCTGTCTATCACAAATATCCAGCTTCTCCGGACAGCGGGGATGAAAACCGCAACCGGTCGGCATATTTACCGGGCTGGGTATTTCACCCCGTGAGGTATAATGGGGAGGCTTAAGAGCTTCTTCCTCTTCACTAACCACCGGAACTGAAGAAATCAGCATTCTGGTATAGGGATGGAGGGGCTGTTGAAAGAAATCGGCTGCCCGGGCTATTTCACAGATTCTTCCAAGATACATGATAGCCACCCTGCTGGCAACATTTCTCATCAGGCTTAAGTCATGGGTAATAAAAATATAGGCTACATTAAATTCCTGCTGGAGATTGCCCAGCAGTTTAATGATTTTGGCCTGCATAGAAACATCCAGTGCTGAAGTCGGTTCATCCAGCACTATTAAAGAGGGATTAACAGATAAAGCCCTGGCAATAGCCACCGATTGCTTTTCACCCTCACCCAGTTCCAGGGGATGTTTATGAATAAAATCCCGGGGCAATTCCACCAGCTCAAGCAGTTCCTGAATTTTATTGCCAATTTCAGCAGCTGGAACTACATTATGAAGCTTCAAAGGCATTGTGAGAATCTGGCGAACGCTCTGCCGGGGATTTAGAGAACTGCCTGGATCCTGAAAAACAATCTGGATATTTCTTTTTAGTTCCCGGGAACGTTTTTTGCCAGATATCTGCTTATTTTGAAAGTATATTGATCCATCTGTAGGCTGGTAGGCTCCAATTATGGTAAATGCTGCTGTGGTTTTGCCTGATCCCGACTCGCCCACCAATCCCAGGGTTTCTCCAGGAGCCACAGCAAAAGAAACATCATCAACAGCTTTAACTATACCCTGGGGAGTGGTAAAGTATTTCTGTAAATTATTCACCTTCAATAAAGACTTTTTTTCCTGAACCATTAACTGTCACCCCCTGTAAAACAGGCTACCTGATGACCCGGTTCTACCTCTACAAATCCAGGTTTTTCCTGCTGGCAAAAAGCAGTACTGTCAGGACACCGGGGATGAAAGCGACAGCCGGCCGGGGGACGCTGATATTCAGGAACTCGTCCCGGAATCCCCTGGCTGAACTCCACTCCGGTCAGTTTGGGAACAGCCTGCAGAAGTCCTTTGGTATAGGGGTGTACCGGGTTATCGAATAATGTCTTTGTGGGGGCTACCTCTACTGTATTCCCGGCATACATCACAAAAACTCGATCCATAAACTGGCGGACAACTCCCAGGGTATGGGTAATATATATTGTTGCTGTCTTTCTTTCTTCCACCAGATTAATTAACAGCCTGAGAATTTGATCCTGGATGGTAACATCCAGATTAGTTCCAGGCTCATCTGCAACCAGCAGATCTGAAGCAGTAACAAGAGCTAAAGCAATACAGATGCGCTGCTTCATCCCACCACTCAGCTGCACCGGATAGTTTTTCAGAAGGCGCTCAGGGTCCGGCAGAGCAACATCATTTAACACCTCAACTGCTCTGGCCTTTATTTCTTTCTTTGGTAATCTTTCCTCCCGGCTGAAAGAATAACGGATGGCATCTTCAAGCTGCTGACCGATGGTAAAAACAGGATTAAGCGCTGCCGTAGGATTCTGAAAAATAGCAGACATATGCTGACGCCTGAGATCATTCATCTCTTTTTCCTTAAGCTTGAGAAGATCTCTTCCCCGGTAGAGAATCTCTCCTCCCTTAATCCGGGCAGCAGGATGTAAAATCCCAAGGATACTTTTCATGGTAGTCGTTTTACCACAGCCAGTTTCTCCTACCAGACCAATTTTTTCGCCCGGATAAATCTCCAGATTCAAGCCATTTAAAACCTTTAAATCTCCACCAAAAACCTGGTAATTTACTTTTAATTCATTGATTTCCAGCAAAGGTTCTGTCATACTATACCTCCTCAACGGCCAGAACATCTCTGAGACCGTCACCAAGCAGATTAAAACCCAGCACTACAAAAACAATCGCCAGAGCCGGGAAAATTGTCAGCCACCACTGATCTGGCATATACTTAGCTCCATCAGCTACCATTGTACCCAGATCCGGTGTGGGAGGCTGGGCTCCCAAACCAACAAAACTAAGGGAAGCACCGATTATAATAACAAAACCCATGTCAAGAGTGATTTTGGTAAATATCGCTGAAATACAGTTAGGTAAAATCTCTTTAAAAAGGATATGAGGAGTACTAGCTCCCATAACTTCAGCAGACTGAACAAAATATTCATTCTGCAGAGATGAAGCCAGTCCATAAACCAATCTGGTATACCAGGGCCACCACATAAGAGTTACTGCCAGCATGGCATTAAAGATATTAGGTGACAGCACTGAAGTTATCGACATTGCCAGAATTAATGGGGGAACAGCCAGAAAGATATCAGCAAATCTCATAATCGCAGTATCAATTTTAGTGCCCTGATAGTAACCAGCTATCAACCCCAGAATTATACCGGGAGGAGCTGCCAGACCAATGACAACCAGTCCCATCATTAGAGAAAATCTAAAACCAAAGATAATCCGGCTTAAAAGGTCCCGACCAACCCCATCTGTGCCCATTAAGTTACCAGCTCCGGGAGACTGCATTGTCGCAGTAAAATCCACAACAGCCCCTGCATGATCAGGATGAGGGGCAACCCAGGGAGCAAAAACAGCCAGTAAAATAACAGCAATTACAATTATCAGTCCAACAACTGATAATATATTGGCAGAAAATTTATACCAGGCTCGCTGCAAAGTTTCCTTGCGGCGCAGCCAGTTCTTCTTTTTGTAGTCTGCTGAAATCTCTGTTTTTTTGCTGTTCAACTGCGTTCCCTCCCCATTCTAATTCTTGGATCCAGATAGGCCACCACTATATCTACAATTATGTTAACTGTGACAAAAATAATTCCCATCACCATTACCACAGCAATGATAGCATTTAAATCTTTTCTTAGAATTGCATTAATACCATATCTGGAAAAACCCGGCCAGTTAAAGATCAACTCCACCAGAAATGCATTGGCCAGCAGCGCAGCAAAATCCAGTCCCAGAATTGATACGGTAGGTATCAGGGAAGGTTTTAAGAGATATTTTGACATAATCCGGCGTCGTGGTATTCCATAGGTGCGGTGAGCCTGAATATAATCCTTTTGCAGATTGTCACTCATGGTCGAGCGGGTGATTCTGGCCTGCTGTGATAAACCGGCCATTGCCAGACTAATTGCAGGTAACAGCAAATGACGCAAAGCATTAAAAAAAGCTGCAAAATTGCCTGTCAGCAAGCTGTCTACCGTAATCATTCCGGTAATCCAGGGGGGAGCCTGAATATAAGAACTCAACCGTCCGGCTGTAGGCATAATATTAAAGACATAGCCAAAAATAAGAACAAAAAAGATTGCCAGAACGAAGGAAGGTGTTACCACTCCCACGTAGGCAACCAGCCTGACCAGATTATCCATCAAGCTGTTTTTCTTCTGGGCAGCCAGAGTACCCAGCAGGATTCCAAAGACTGCCATAATAACACCGGAAACCAGGGCCAGTTCCATAGTTGCCGGCAAAAATTGCTGGATATCTATTAAAACATTGCGCCGGGTAAATAAAGATATCCCAAAGTTTCCCTGAAAAATATCCCTCACCCAGTAAAGGTACTGCAGGACAATCGGTTGATCCAGATACATCTGGGCTCTAACGCTTTCTACCACCTCCTGGGAAGCTCTTGCTCCCAGGGCCAGTCGAACAGGGTCTCCCGGCACCACTCTGGCAATGGTGAAGATCAAAATTGAAAGACCCAGCAAAACAAATATTGAGTAAATTAATCGATAACCAATGAATTTCTTCAAATTCAACGTTCTTCCCTCCTCAATACTAAAATCATATGGTGAATGAAATATAAGTATCAAAAGTTAGTGAAAAAATATAAAGCAGCCGGCCCGGTCTGATGCCGGTTTTGCCGGCTGCTTTATTTATTTCAGCTGAATTTATCTTATTATGCGATCAAACTACCTCATCTCAGCCCGAAGTTCGGTATCCAAACCGATAAATCTGACATCAAAATTATATCCAATTGCTGGAATAGGATTATCCGGCTGAGGCCAGTCAATATACTCAGCCTGATAGGCATGCTGCTCGAAATTATCCAGGGCAAAAATACTTGGAGATAGTTCAACAATTATTTCCTGAATCTCCTGATAAATATCTACTCTGGCTTCTAAGTCCACAGTCTTCAGGGCATCCTCTATCATATTATCTATCTCCTCATTCTGCAACCATTCCATCTGCTCCCAGGTCCCGGTGGTGCTGGAATGGTATTTGCTCTCCAGAATCGAGCCGGCTTCTGGATAATGAGGATTAACGAAAACACTGGCAATATGGGGAGTTGTTTCTGGCTGGGCAGCCTGGTCTATCATGCTCATCCAGGGGGTTCTGACAATTTCCAGATTCAAACCCACAACAGAAGCCTCTGCCTGCAGCATCAGTGCTAATCTCTCCAGATCGGGCACTTCATCAGTCCAGGCATATTCAATGGGGTAATCAGAAAATTGACCATGGTATTCCGACTGCTGCAGCTCTTCCTGAGCCCGCTCATAATTTTTTTCAAAACGATAAAGATCAGGATTCCAGCCAGGGATTACCTGGGCTACCGGTCCTCGAGCTCTTTGACTTCCGGGAAAAATCTGGTTGATTGCAACATCATAATCAAAGACATAGGCCAGAGCCCTTCTAACATGGACACAGTCCAGAGGTGGAGCAGTTGTATTTAACATTAGATAAAGCTGTCCGCCATCGGGCCAGCCAACCAGTTCTATGCCTTCAATCTCTTTCAGACTGGCAAAAGCCTGACTGGTTTGCCACATATCAGAGATATCAAGATCCCGGCGATTCATTTCGGTACGGATAGTAACTGCTTCAGTGGTTCCAATCATCTCAAACTCCCCGGGAGCTTGAGGATGCATCTCCGCAAAATATTCATCAAATCTCTCCATTAAAAGTCGATGGCCAACATCAAATTCAACTACCTGATAGGCACCAGTGCCGGCATCATTAACCATCAGCCAGTCCCGTCCATAATCACCATACTCTCCATAGGTATCAGCATCATGATTTATATTGTCCATAACCTGATTTTTGCTGACAATATAAAGCCTGGTCAGGGTTGAAAGAAAGGGACCAAAAGGTTCTTCCAGGGTAAATTCTATTGTGTAATCATCAATTACATTGATCTCATCAATTCTGCCTTCAAAAATATAGGCAAAACCCTCTCCTACAGCCATCAACCTTTCAAAAGAAAACTTGACATCCTGAGCAGTAAATTTACTACCATCGTGAAACTTGACATCTTCTTCTAAATAAAAGATATAGCTTAAATTATCATCTGAAATCTCCCAGTTCCGGGCCAGATGAGGTTTCATGGGGCCATCTGGATCAGGATATACCAGGGTGTCATAAAGATTTGTCAAAGCCGTGGAACTGGAATAATCCGACCCTACAGCTGGATCTATTTCTGTAGGCCAGGAAAAGGTGGCTCGCAATCTGGAATCTTCCGCCATTATTGCAGGGGACCCGACAATTAACATCAATAGACTAAAAACCAGCAGCAGACCAATAAATTTTTTACTAAACATTATCATGTTTCCCTCCTTATTTGGTTGACAACCAGAAAAAGTGAAATTCCCGGTTTAAAAATACTCTCTGTTAGCTACTCGCAATTTTTACTAGTTCTGTTTTTCCTAATAACACTTAAAGTTTTGTGAACTCCCATACCAGTACCGGCTGAAAATACTCAAAAATATCCTAGGGCCTGTTTGAGCGCAGCTTCTCGGTTTCTTCTTTAAGAACAATCATCTTTTCGGCATCAAGACAAACTCCATAGGCGTTCTCAGCCTCCTCTACTGTAATAAATCCATCTCTGACATCCTCCAGAACTCGTTTGGGATTCCTCTCTTCGGGTTTACCATAACCTCCTCCCCCACCGGTAACAAACCTGACCAGTTCTCCCTCTACCAGTGAATAGTTGGTGAATGTTGGCCGGGTTACCGGTTCTTCTTCATCCTGATGATAAACTTCAATGTAATTTGGTGAACCCTGCTGGCCTCCGGCCACACCCCAGGGAGGATAGCGATATCTGCTGGCAATTACTGTTAAATCAGCGCTGGAATTTAAAATTCGATAATCCCGATAAAGACCGTATCCACCCCGATATTTGCCTGCTCCAGAATTAAGGTTGAAAGCATACTGTTCAACCCGGATCGGATACTTGTGCTCTGCAACTTCTACAGGAATATTATAGGTGTCTCCATCATCAATCGCTACCAGTCCGTTTTCTCCATCTTTATCAACACCTGCACCCCAGCCCCCGGCCTGTGGTTCACAAAGAACAAAGGGAGAACCAGAATCGTCATCTATACCACCAACTATTGTACCCATAATACTGAGAAAATGTCCGGCAGTTATTCTTTCTGGCATCACAGGAGCCAGAGCCCTGGCCACCAGGTCGGTCAAATGGGCAAAACCTTCCCAGTTGCAGCTGATAGGTGCAGGCCGGGTGGCGGTAAATACTGTACCCTGAGGACCTTTAAGTTCAATGGGAGAATAAAAACCTTCATTGGGTTGCGCATCCGGTGAAGCCAGAGAATGATAGGCAACCCGGGCAGCAGATAAAGCTCCATAACGGGTGCAGTTTATTGGGGCTGGTACCTGTTCGTCACTTCCAGTTATATCAATAATAAATTTTTCATCGGTTATTGTAATTTCTGCTGTTATATAAACATCATCAATTCCATTGGATTCAGTATCAATGTAGCCTTCTGAAGAAAAAGTCCCCTTGGGCATATCTTTTAGTTCATTTAAGGCCCGCTGTTTACCTTTGTTCAATAAGCTATCAATTGATTCTTTAACTGCCTCCCTGCCGTATTTATCACAGAGCTCCACAACCCTCCTTTCTGCTATTCGTAGAGAAGCCGTCTGGGCATAAAGATCCCCCAGAGTCATTTCCGGAGTTCGGCAATTAGCAGCAATCATATCCCGGACAGCTGTATTTAACTCTCCTTCTCGATAAACTTTGATGGAGGGAAACTGCAGACCTTCTTGATAGATCTCAGTCGAACCGGTAGACCAGCTCCCCAGATTCATCCCGCCTATTTCATTCCAGTGACCTTTATTGGAAGCAAAAGCGATTAACTCTCCCTGGTAATAAATTGGCATAACTGCTGAAACATCACAGAGATGTGTACCGCTTCCTGTATAAGGATCATTGGTTAAAACAATATCATCCGGTTTCAGATTATCCAAACCAAACTTATCAATTACAGATTTAACCCCGTAAGTTATGGTGCCTAAAAAACCGGTTACCCCATTGGCCTGACCAATCAAATTTGCCCGGGAATCTGTTAAACCTGCAGCATAATCAAGAACTTCATATATTATTGTACTCTGACTGGTCCTTCCCCAGCTGGCAAACATTTCCTCTGCGGCAGCAATTAGTCCCTGTCCGATATTTTCTCTGGTAAAAGGGTCAATTCTACTCATCTGATATCACTCCTGCTGGTTATGATAAGGTTGCCATACTGGTCAACTTCCAGTTTCTGTTCCGGATCTATAATAGTAACAGATTTTGATTCTTCGACTGCAAGAGGGCCATTGATACTGGTTGCTACCGGGAGATGCTGACGTTGATAAACTTTGCTTTCCTGGGCTCCAAACTCATTGAAAAGTATTGCTCTGGTCCCGCTATACGCTTTTTCCAGAGAACCATCATCACTAGCCCGGGATAATTCCGGTTTGGAGACAGTGGCATAGGCTGTTAAATTTAAGTTGACAAATTCCGCCTGAGATTCCGGCAAATTGAAAGTGTAATAATTATGATGCAGTTGATCAAATTTTTCCCGGATTGACTTTAACTCCTGGTCGGTAATTTTACCCGATTCTACCGGAGTTTGTACTGTATGCTCCTGTCCGGTGTATCTAATATCAGCAGATCGTATAAATAAAAGGTCCTGGTCCTTAATGCCCTGCTGAAAATAGACATCTCTGGCTTCATTTTCAAGTTGCTGATAAATAGAATTGATCTTAGCGAGATCACAATCAGCCAGGCTCATAATTTGTGTCTGTATTCTGTCCTGACGCAGGTCGGTCATCAGCATTCCAAAAGCAGAAAAGGTGGCGGGACGGGGTGGAATAATAATTTTATTGACTCTCAATTCTTTACCAAGTTCCGGCCCCATTACAGCCCCATTTCCACCCTGACCAACCATGACAAACTCTCTGGGGTCATAACCCCGGCGAACAGAAATTAATTTCAGGGCATTCATCATATTGCTGTTAGCTCTCTTAATGATTCCAAGAGCTGCTTCTTTGATACTGATATTGAACTCTGATGCTATTTCTTCAAGAGATTTATGGGCTTGTTCCAGGCTGACCTCAAAATCTCCTCCCAAAAAATTATCAGGATTTATCCTCCCGGCAACTAAATTGGCATCAGTTAAGGTAGGCTGCATTCCCCCCTGATTATAGCAGGCTGGACCAGGTTCAGCTCCAGCACTTTCCGGGCCAACTTGCAGTGAACCTACATCATCAACCCAGGCTATGCTTCCCCCACCATTTCCAATCTCTATGATATCAACCACCGGAAGCTTGATAGGATAACCTGGAAAGCGCGGAGTTTCTTCAACTTTATAATCCTTGGTTACCTTAAGCTCACCCCGGCTAATCAAGGACGTCTTGGCTGTGGTGCCGCCAATATCAAATGTAATGACATTTTCTTCTCCGATTATATCTCCCAGCACCTTACCAGCAATAACTCCTCCTACCGGACCTGATTCCACCAGGTTAATTGGTGTTTTCCGGGCCATGGAAAAGGTCGCTGAACCCCCATTGGACTGCATGGCATGAGGGTTAATTTTCAGCCCGATATTATCAAGCTCATCTTCAAGAGTATTTAGATAGGAACCTGTCACAGGCTGAACATAGGCATTAAGTACTGTAGTGCTGGTTCTCTCAAATTCCCTCAACTCTCTAATTAAATCCGAAGATATCGTTATTGATATCCCGGGCAGTTTCTCCTGAATAATCTCCTGACAGCGCTTTTCATGCTCAGGATTGGCATAAGAATGTAAAAAACAAACTGCCAGGGCTTCTACTCCCTCATCTCTGCAGGTCTTTATGATATCTTCCAGTTCCTCTTCAGCAAGAGGAGTGACTACTTCACCTTCATTATTCAGCCTCTCTGTAACTTCAAATCTGAAAGCTCTACGAACAAAAGGTTCTGGTTTGCTAAAATAGTAATTATACATGTCGGGTCGGCGTGATCTTCCAATTTCCAGGACATCACGAAAACCTCTAGTTGTAATCAGTGCTGTTTTTGCCCCTTTTTTTTCTGTTAAAGCATTTATCACGACTGTGGTGCCGTGAACAAAGTAGGATGCTTCTTCCAGAGAGAGGCCTGACTGATCAATGGAATTCAAAACTCCCCTGGCATAATTTCGGGGAGTGGTATGTGCTTTTTCTTCAGTAATTTCTCCTGTTTCCTCATTCAACGATACTAGATCAGTAAAAGTTCCACCAATATCGACTGCTACTCTTATTGCCATTCCTTATTTTCCTCCTCTTTAGTTTAACTTTCATTTAGAAATTAGAGATTCAGGTGCAAACCAGAGGACTACAGCTGCTTCTTTAGATATATTGGTTGTTCTGTGCTGTTTATCTGCTGGATTATATACCAGATCCCCGGAATTTATGATTTCTGTTTTCTGACCGGTCTCCATTTTAATCTTACCGCTGAACAAATATGATATTTCTTCAACATCGTGACTGGAAAATCCCTGTTCCGGAATTTTTTCTCCTGGCTGCAAAACTGCCAGTCCAACCTGGGCAGATCCTTCGGATACCAAAACCTTTAAAGTTGATTCTGTCATAATCTCTTCAATCTCAGCCGGAAGATTTATTACTTTCAGGTTAATCACCACCCGTAATTTTTTTGTTCTTTATGAAAAATTTTATTGGTTATTTTATTGGTTTATGAAATTGAATTAATCAATTAAGTAATAAGTATCGATTAAATAATAAGTAATGAGCTTATGAGTTATAATAAAAAAAATGCTGTTATGAAGACATCATAAAAATTTGTTTCTGCAGGCTCCAGTCTTTTTCTGCTACTGTTTTTCTGCTGCCTTTAATGTTTTATTTGTGTTTTCTGCTGCTTTTTGTGTTTGTGGTGATAATATAGTATTCACCAAAATTAAGCCAATTCCTTTATTGCTTTACAACAAAAAAATTTTAAAAATTTGTTCTGTCGCTACAAATTGACTGCTTTTAGCCAGCAAATTAAAGAAATTAACAGAGCTAAACTTGATGATTTCCCCGAAAGAATAATTTCTGATTTGATCAGGGTCTGACAATCCAATAAAGTTTTAGCATCATTAGCATTTTAGGCATTTTGGACATTTTGAACATCAGTAACTATAATTTGTTCCAGGAATTTTTGATTTTTTTCTGAAGATGAAAATTTTTATTTGACAGAAAGAAATTTTTGAGTTATAATTCTATTGCACTAGTTAGATAGTACACTAAGTTAACTGTCATTTATTACTGTAAGTAATTGATGATCTTTTTTAGATATCCTCTGACATATAACATATAATAATATGAAGTGTAAAAAATATGAAATGCAGAAAGCTGAGGTGAGCTGTTTGGGGATCCACTACGATACTTCCCGTCCTATTTATGAGCAGATAATTGAATACGTTGTTAAAAAGCTGGCTTCGGGAAAGCTGGAAGCCGGGGACAAGCTGCCTTCCCAGAGAAACCTGGCTCAGGAATTGAATGTTAATCCTAACACAGTGCAGAGAGCTTATCGGGAAATGGAGCTGCAGGGATTGGTAGAAACTAAGAGGGGGCTGGGTACCTTTGTCACGGAGTCCGAGGCCAGAATTAGAGAAATCAGTCAGGAACTTTCTCAAAATATTATTACAGAATTTGTTGAACAAATGCGGTTTTTAGGCTATGAAGATTGTGAAATCTCAAGCAGACTGGAAAAAACACTTAATCAAGATCAGTAAAATATAAGCGTTCAGGCAGTAATCGATTTTGATATAATGAAAATAAGCATAGTTAGATTCAGGAGGCTGATAGAATGAAAGAAACTCGAGAAGCAATCGTTGAAGTTAGCAATCTTAGCAAAAAATATGGTCTGACAGTTGCCCTGGATGGGGTCGATATAAAATTTCCTCAGGGAGAGCTAACTGCTTTAATAGGTCCTAACGGCAGCGGAAAAACCACGCTTTTAAAAATTCTGGCCGGGCTGACCTATCCTGATCAGGGCCGGGTCAAAACCATTGACAGGGCGCCGGATCGGATTAACAAAGAAAGGTTTGCTTTTTTGCCGGAAAATGATTATCTCTACAGCTGGATGAAACTGGAGTATCTAATCGAGTTTTTCGCCCGGCAGTATACCAGCTTTGACAGATCCAAGGCCTATCAGATGACAAAAGATATGAACTTAAAGCCCGAACAGAAAATTTCCGATCTGTCCAAGGGTATGCGAGCCCGGTTTAAGCTGGTCCTGAGTCTTTCCCGGGATGTCCTACTTTATATTCTCGATGAACCCCTGGCCGGGATTGATCCTCAATCCCGAAGTTATATTCTGGAAAACTTAAATCTGGAGTTTGCCCGGGGAGAGAGCTCGGTTATCCTTTCCACCCATGAAGTGCTGGAATCAGAAAAGTTCTTCGATTATGTTATCATGCTGGGCGACGGCAGAGTTCAGCTGGAAGGTTACGCTGATGATCTCCGCCGCGAGCATGATTTGTCTCTGCAAGAATTGACCCGGGAGGTGTTTGCCTGATATGGCACTTATATCATTATGGAAAAAAGAACTTAGAGAAATTTCTTTCTCCGGATTGGCTCTGCTGCTGCTTTCAGCAGCCTTCTATGTTTTTCTTTATTACCAGGCCCGACCGGGAACAATTCAGATCATTCTGGGAGTAATTTATCTCCCCTTTATTATCTATCCACTCTTTCTGCTCTTTCAGGGGTATCGGACTTTCTCCCGGGAATGGCGGGAAAAAACAATCTTTCTGCTAAAAAGCCTGCCTCGTTCCGGGTATGAAATCGTACTGGCCAAATCTCTGGCTGCAGCAGTAGTTCTTATTATTCTCATGGCAGCCAGTTCAACCGGGATATATTTAATCATCAGCCACAACTTCACTGCTGTCAGTCAGGTTCTTCCCCCGGAATTTGCCGCCCTGAACTGGGGAGCTGTTCTGGGCTGGGGATTGGCAGTCTATTTCTGGCTCTGCGGCTTTGCTTATTTTACAGCTCAGCTCAGCAGTCTGACCAGCAGATTCTTTAACAGATTTCGCTGGCTGGTCACCCTGCTGGTCTTCTATCTGGTTAACTATCTAACCTTCAGGCTAGCTGGCTATCTTGGCTGGCTCTTTGACTGGCTGCCGGATGTGCAGCACTTTGTCATCCGCCAGACTGAGGAGGCCGCCGGTCTGATTGAGGTCAGCGGAGGGGGGCTGGCAGCTGCGGCTTTGATTCTGCTGATAATGTTTGTAGTATCCAGCCTGCTGCTGGAAAGAACTCTGGAGGTTTAGATCTGTCTCTGGAAATTATAAGATGCACCTCTAAAAGCTTGATTTTGTTTGATTTTGTTATTGAAGTTTTGGTTTTGGCGTTTTGTTTTTAGAGTTTTGTTTTAGCGGTTAATTTTTATAGTTTTTTTAATAAGTTTTGTTTTTGTCAAAGCCTTGTTTTTAACCTGCAACTTCAGGAGGATAAATAAATCATGAACAGAAAAAATACTGTAATTTTGGTATTGCTGTTTCTGCTGATTTTTAGCATAGTGGATGCCAGGGTCAGTCTGCTGCCTGCAGTTAACTGGACCTTTATTGATGTTGAATTTGAAGGTTTTACCTTTGGCAATCTGGAATACAAGGAAGAATTCTCCGGCAGGGAAGCGATTACCGGAGAAAATTTAACCGGTCTAATTGTACAGAACCGCTTCGGAGAGGTCGATATCAGCAGTGAAGACCGGGATGATATTGCTGTGGATTTTGAGGTTATTATTGAGAGCAATACTGAAGCCAGGCTGAAGGAAGCTCAAGAGGAGATAGAGCTTGAAATGATTGAGGAAAATGGCCAGCTTTCAATCCGGATGCTGCGGCCGGAAAATGAAACCGGCCTGGAAGTCCAGACCAATCTCCAGATCAGGGCTCCCCGGGATCTGACTCTGGAGCTCAGCAATGATTTTGGTCTGATCCAGCTTGCCGACTGGCAGCAGGAGGTCAAAGTCGACTCCAGTTACAGCTCGGTCAGGCTCAATGATCTGGAGGGTTTTCTCAATCTCAGAGCTGATTTTTCCGATCTGGAAATTAATAATCTCGCCTCTGATCTGGAAATCAGGACCCGGTATGGTAATGCCAGCATTACCAATTTTTCCGGAAATATCAGGCTCGATTCCCGGTTTACCAGTTATGAAATTGAGAACAGTTCGGTTTCTCTCCAGGGTGATATTTCCTATGGCGGCCTGCAGGCTTCTCAGATAAGCGGCAGTGTGGATCTGGATTCGGATTTTGCCGGAATTACATTGACTTTGCCCGGGGATATTGAAGGCTGGGGCTTTGATATCGAGACCAGGAACGGCAGCATCAGCACCGGACGGGATCTGGCAATTCAGGATGAAGGCCGGAGTGAAAGGCTGGAGATTTCCGGTGAGACCGGGAAACCAATGCTGAGAATCCGCACCAGTCACAGCGGGGTAACGCTTGATTAAAACCGTGAAGGACAGTGCGACTGATGGGGTGCAACCGGTGACGTGAGGATGATTATACGAGACTTGTGAAGCGAGAGTGATGAGATAAAATCGGAATTAATTAGATGAAATCAGAATTGGTGAGATGAAATCAGAATTAATGAATCTCTGAAAAGGTAACGTTTTAAAAATTCACTGAAGAACAGGGTGAATATGACAGGAGGTGCACAATGAAAATTAATAAAGGCAGAAGATGGCCGGTTTGGAAGCTGATGATTGAGGCCGTCTGGATAATTTTGCTGGCTGCTATTTTGCTGGGATCCGGGGCTCTTACTGTTGAAGGTAGTGATATTGCTATAAGTAATCTCGAGCCCGAGATTGGCAGGCTGATAGTTGTCTGGGCTCACGGTGATCTGGCTGAGGGAGAGATTATCATCAACGAAGAAAGTTTTCCCTTTCGAGCTGACGGGGAGAGGGCTGTTGCTCTGATTCCCATCTCCTACTGGTGGAACCCGGGCAGTTATACTCTGACTGTTGTTGACGGGCAGGGCAGAACCTGGACTAAAGAGGAAATCAGGATCCAGAAAGCGGATTTTGATGAGAGCTACCTAACAGTTGATGAAGAGCAGGAAGAGCTGGTGAGACCGACCGATCCCGAAAGGCAGGAAAGACAGCGGAAAGATCGGGAGTTGGTTGCCCGGGCCCGGGCTGAAAGTCGCCGGGAAAGGTTGTGGGATTCAGCTTTCATCTGGCCGCTGGAGGGTCGAATCACTACCGACTTCGGCGCCACCCGGTATCATAACAATGAGCTGGCCAACCGCCACAACGGTATCGATATTGCCGCTCCTGTTGGTACACCTGTAGCAGCCAGTAACACCGGCGAGGTAACATTAGCTGCTGATCTGCTGGCCACCGGTAAAACAATTATTATTGATCACGGCTGGAATATCTATTCTTCCTATCTGCATTTAAGTGAGCTCAAGGTTGAGGTCGGCGATAAAGTGGAGCAGGGTCAGGAGATTGGCCTGGTAGGAGCAACCGGTTTTGCCACCGGACCTCATCTTCACTGGTCTCTTTCCTATAACCGAATTTTCCTTGATCCCAGAGATTTTGTCGAGCTGGAGTTGTGATGCTTTTTTAGCTTTTTATAGCTTTTTATATAGCTTTTTTTAGCTTTTCTTTAGCTTTTAATATCGACTTTCAAGGGAGAATCCGATAACTTTTAATGTCGAATTTTCGGGTGGAACCCGGTACCGACCAGCGGTTTCTCCGGTTTCTCCTCATCGGCTGAACCGAGATTAGTTTCGATATTCAGATAGGATAAAAACTCGCCAAAGATTGCTTTGATCTCTTCTTTGTTCAGGGAATAATAGTGGGAGGGGGAGTCGACCCGCATGGCAACAACACCCTGGATCTTAAGATTGTTTAAGTGCCGGGAAATAGTTGAGCTGTTAATCTGCATCTCACCAGCCAAAGCTTCGACGGACATCTCACCATTGGCAGCCAGCAAACGGAGTATCCTGTTTCTCGAGCCATGAGAAAAACATTTAAAGAAATAAGCATATCTGTCCTGCATGATGGTAATCTCCTTTTTTTAAAAAATAAAAAATTTTTTTGATAGAATTTTTCAAATTGCTATTGACATAATTTGTTTTTATGATTATACTATATCTATAATATGCACAAATGTCAAGATGTAAATGTGTGCATGTGGAAATATTTAAAACTATTTTAAACTGGAGGGATTAAACATGGATGCAAGAACAAGGATAACAAGTCTCAGCATGAGAAACAAAGTTATCATAGTCCTGGCTATTATTCTGATTGTTACTGCTGGATACTATACCATGAGTGTTAGAAGTGACAGCAGGGTTACCCGGGCCTTTGGTAACATGCCGGCAGGCACAGTTGATATCGTGAATGACATGGGCGAGGTTGTGACGTTATCGGTGCATATTGCCGAAACTAATGATGCCCGGCAGTCTGGTTTTAAAGGTGTCGGCACTCAGATTGTTAGTGACTCAGCTATTCTTTACCGTTATCTGCGGAATACCACTGTCAGCCACAATACCGAGAAGGTCAGGGCTCCTCTGGATATGGCATTTTTTGATGAAGACGGCACGCTTTTGAATGTGGTTCGCGCTGAAACTGATTCCAGCACCCGTCACAGCGCCGGCGCCCGGGTGCAGTACAGGTATATTCTGGCCTCTGGAGCAGGTTTTTTAGAGAGAAATAATATCTCCGTTCTGGGTGGTTCCCAGCTTATGGTAGATACCATCAGCAAATAGTTAACCTCTTCAAATTAAATCAATAGATAATCAGCCTAGCAGGCCTACAGGAACATGGGCAGGGGTTAAGAACCACCTGGACAAAAGAGCCTGGCGCTGGCTGGCAGCAGCTTACTCCAGACAGCTCCAGACAGATCCAGATGGATATTCTTCTGGATTCCTCTCTGGCAGCGAAACCATTATCTCGCAATTTTACAGGCAACTTTTTTCGAACCAGTGCTAATTCGGGCTGGTTTTTTGTGTTGTCAGTCCAGCAACCTGACAGGCCTAAATATCGCAGCTCTATAGAGAGTTTTTTCAGGGAACTAAATTCTCTGGATATTAAGGATGATAATGGTCTTGCTGATAAGATCAGATTCCAGCTGACCGATGTTGTTTCCAGGTAAAAGCTTTAAAGACGTTGTATATTTAAAAGCTCGCCCCTGTTATTATACATCATTAGGCTCAGTAATATCAGGGGATTGCACAAAAGGCTAGACCCTAAACTTTAAGAGCTCTGAAGTTAGAATTCAATCTGCCAGAAGCCTTTTAGCTAAATTAAATTTATGCTCTTGAAAAGAACTTAAGCCATTTTAAATTTTTGTCAAGGCAGGGCGTTAGCCCGTTCATTTTAGCCTTTATAAAAATTCGCAAAATGGATTACACTAATTAAAGAGGATGAAATGGGTTCTTCAATTGCCATTTAAGGTAATTTATACCAAAGGGGTTACCCACACTAAATAGCGAAGAGCCTTATTTTTTTCATAATTGTCCTCCAAATATCTTTCTATATGCTTACACATTACAGCAGGAGCAGCTTCTAGTGTCAGATATCCAAGAACAGGTATCATTTTTGTTTTTGTATTTCACTCTCTTGCAAGCGCATCTACTCCATTAGTTCATTCACTGAGGCGATCTGAAGAGATCCTGCAGGCGCATCCAAAATAAGTGCTATCTATGTGTCTTTGGTAGAGTTAACAGACTAAACCTCTGTTAAAAGAGAATTGATGGGCATTAAATAGTATAGACAATCTAAAGTCTAGTCAATCTAAAATCTAAAAACAGATGAAGGATAATTTAGCGGATAAACCAAACAATGGTAATAATATTTTTCTGCCTGCCAATCTGGAAGAGCTAAATATAAGTCTATTATTTTTTGAAATCATGAGAAAATATATGGGAGAATATACGGGAATATATAAGGAAAATTTTGTTTGAAAGATTTGATAATATTAATTATAAAGTTTCTTTTTAGATTTTTTGATACAGAAAATCGGGAATCACTTTGAGCAGCCAGGCTATCAATCTCCAGCGCCTGGTGATATAAGCATGTTTTTTCTTACTACCGATTGCTTTATATATCTGTAGGGCAGCCTTTTCTGGTGGCGCTATCCAAAAGAGCCCTTCTCCCTTTGCCATATCAGTGTCTACAAAGCCTGGTTTAATCTCAGTAATATATAATGGTATTTTTGCTTTCTTAGCCTTAATTCTTAAACCCTCCAGATAATTTGAAACATATGCTTTTGAGGCATAATAGGCAGGTGAATCATGTCCGCCTCTGATAGCGCCAATCGATGAAATTCCCACTATATGTCCTCTACCCTTTTCATTAAAATAATTATAGGCAACATTAACCATAGCAGTAAAACCAAGGACATTTACCTCAATTGTTTTTCTCTCTTTTCTATAATCCAGGTCGAAGTTAATGAATCCACAACCAGCACTAATAATAATTAAATCCACTCCATTCATTTCTCGAATCAGGTCCTGTAAATGATCTTTGCTGTCCTTAGAAGAAACATCAAAACTTTTTATATATGATTCTCCCGGCAATTTTTCTTGCACATCCTGCAGTAGTTCTGTTCTTCTGCTAATCAAACCAACAATATAATTATCTCGTGATAAAACCTCTGCCACTTCTTTTCCTATCCCTGAAGAGGCTCCTATTACTATAGCTTTTTTCAAAAATAACATCCTCTCATTGTCCAATATGTTTCAGAGCCTAATATGTCAATTTCCCGGCTGCAATATCAAACTTGTACTGCAGAGCTCATTCAGCTGCCTGTAAGAATGTCACTGCCTGATTTTTGTCCAAGGGATAAAATGTCGAATTATCGGGTGGAACCCGGTACCAACCATTTACACCCGAACTGTCCTTACAACCTCTGCCACCAACTCAACCGCCTTCATCACTTCATCATAATCCACAATATCCAGGGAATCCCTTTCTGTATGGGCGATTACATCAATTAGCTTCAGGATTTCTTTTGAGGTAATGGTGAGAGCGGGTATTCCCTTCCTGACAAATAGCATATGGTCGCCCATTTCCCAGGGCTCTATCAGATCTATCCCCTCCCTTTTCGAGATGAGTTTTTCGAAGAATGCTTCTCTATTTTTGCTTAACCCCAGGAAGGAGACAGCTGTTTTACTTTCCTTTAAACCGACTCCGTCACAATTTATAACCAGGAAAGTCTCTTCATTGCCGGTTATATATTCATCCCGATACTTCAGCTGGCCTGGAGTTGAATAATAGTCTTCGCCATTTAAAAG
>LKMJ01000752.1_pt1 | contig 26498 bp, 20 predicted proteins | sample 643391 | NCBI WGS metagenome assembly LKMJ01 (sample SAMN04112250, study PRJNA286221) | soda lake metagenome | biome: soda lake; feature: Kulunda Steppe; material: water; isolation source: sample PL-Br10 brine of Picturesque Lake | place: Russia: Kulunda steppe | collected 2010-07 | reverse complement strand
TTTCGCCACCTTGCAAGCATCTGCGGGACGGCGATAGAAACGGTACCCGGGACAAGGATGGTGAAGACGAGGGTCTTCAGATAGGTTCGGATCGCTGCCATGTGACTGAAAACGTATGGGAAACTCATAAGATTCGAATCCGGGATATTCATCCTTATGGCGAATTAATCTCTAAGACTCCGACCTATTACGTTAACACCCTTCCGTAGTGATTATTGATACAGTTGCTCCGCTCAGAGAGTGAACAGCATCGGTGTGTAGAAGAGTTCACGAGTTAATTCTCTGATCGTCGGTGAGACAGTAGAATCACAAGAGGCCACTTCATCAACAATGTACTACACATGAGCGGGATAGAGTATCACGGGCGAAGCTCTTGTTCGCTGCCCCGCCACCGAAGATATCCCATATTCATTCATGCTCGGAACCAGTCGCCCCCGTCCTGTGTGCTGACGGGAATATTTAAAACATATCTCCAAGAACTGAGACATCATGACTCGGAATCTCTCGGGGCGGCTCACGACGGGGACCGTAATCGTCCTCATCGGTATCATCCTCTTGCTTTCGACGACCGGCTTCGTCGAGATGCGCTCAGTCTGGGGGTGGATCGCTGCGCTGTTCGTGCTCGTGGGTGTGTGGGCGCTGGTCCGCAGCGAGTTTCGTAATCTCGTCGGCCCAATCATGATTATTGCAATCGCTGGGACATTCTTCCTGCGGAACGTGGGGGTCCTTCCCGACGGCATGATCGGTACGTGGTGGCCGTTATTCGTCGTCCTCTTCGGCCTGTTGATCATGGTCAATCGCTCGCGCCGTCGGCAGCGAATCAGACTCGAAGGCCACGGAGCAGGCGAGGTGACGTCTGTCGCGGTCTTCGGGAGCGACGAGCGTCGGCCCGTAACGGAACGGTTTACTGGTGGTGAACTCGTCGCCGTCTTCGGAGACGCACGGCTCGACCTGAGTGACGCCGGCGTGGAGGGCGTCACGGCGATCGTCGAGACGATCGCGGTGTTCGGCAGCGCCGAGATCCGGGTTCCAAAAGACTGGGACGTACGTCTGGAGACGCTGAGTGTCTTCGGCGAGACGTCCGATCGTCGGCGACGTGGAGGCGAACGCGACGCGACCGACGACCCCGAACTGATCGTGACCGGTATCGCGCTGTTCGGAGATATCGAGATCCGGGATTGATACAGGTACGATGAACGAACCTGCGAATGCACCACGGTCCGAGCGACTGACGACGGAATACGTTTTTGGTGTCGTCGTCGATCCACAGACGTACTGCAATCTCCTCTATCTAACACTCTCGTTCCCGCTCGGAATCGCGTACTTCGTCGCACTGACGTTCGGCCTCGCGCTCGGGATGGGTCTGGCCGTCGTGGTGATCGGGATTCCGATCCTCATTGCCGTGGTGCTCGCCTCGCGGCCGGTTGCAGCCTTCGAGCGGCTGCTCGCAAACCGATTGTTGACGGTCGAAATTCCTCCGCCAGCGGACGTACGGAAGGTTGAAACGGATGAAGTGTGGGCTACGCTCAGGGGCTATCTCGGAGCCGCCTCGACCTGGAGGGGGCTCGCGTTCCTCTACCTGAAGTTCTGGGTCAGCGTCTTTTCGTTCGTGCTGGTAGTCGTTGGGATCGTCGTGCCGCTAGCGTTCCTCACCGCGCCACTCCATTACGACAATCCCGACGTACTGATCGGCGTCGGTCCCTGGATCATCGACACGGTTCCGGAGGCGATCTTCGGGGTGTTCTTAGGCGCAGGGCTCGGAATCTTCTTCCTCCATCTGTTGAACGCTGTCGCCTGGCTCTCGGGACTGTTCGCAACGCTACTGCTCGGCTCTCGGGGGCATACCGATCGTACCGCACAATAATAGTTGTAGAGTTGTCCTGTGTTCGGCTGAAATCGGCGAAATTATGACTCAGATCGCCTCTCCAACTGGAACTCAGCCACTCTCTCTCTCTCTCTCTCTCCATGTGGTCCTGTGAGACTGGAGGGGTGGTAACTCGATAGAGGACGTCCGTGTCGTTCACGCCGGCTCTGCGCTTTGTCTACCGCACGACTGAACGAATGTGTTTATATTCTATTAAATTGGGCAATTCTCAGACCTCTGAATTCAGCCACCTCACGCCTCGAAGGTCGATTCGCCCTCCATCTACATCGGCTCGCTCGTCATCGACGGCCGGAACGCGCCGACACTCGCCGACGGTGACGGGTTCGTCTCGGAGTTCCCTCGGCTCGAACTAACCGACGTGAGCCGTCTGGACGACGGCGTCGTTTTGGAATGGCGGACGAAACCGGACGCCGAGAACACGGCAAACCGAATCAGCGACGAATCGGACTGAACGCTACGTCGTCCGAGCGGCCGGCAAGGACGCTGGCGAACATCCGGCCAGTAATCATATCTGACAGACAAATACACGGTAAGGCAGTTTTATACAGTTGTAGACGCATCTGTTCATTGTAGACCGGGCGTGTAACATCGTTTCGCGCCATCGAGCGAGTTGCCACCTGGTCTCATCAGTCGGTAGATTTACTTGGATATCAGTTCGCCTCGAGAGGTTTCGTCGGTGGGCTATCGGCTCTATGTTGGTTCTTCGTCGTCAGCGGAGAGTCCGCCTTCATCACGCTTGAGGACAACACCGTTCTTCAGCGCAACCATGCCTACGTCGTCTTCGTAGAGCAAATACTCCAATAGCTCTACGAGTTCCTCTTCTCTGACGGGTTTTTCGAAATACGCATCGTGCGGGACGTCGAGGACGTTCTCGTCCGGCGAAAGTGATGTAATCAGTGCGATCAGGCAGTCCGTCTCGTAGTCGTTTCTCACTACCGAGCGTCTGAGCTCGTCGGTGAGTTCGGCCGCATCGAAATTCGGGAGTTTTCGATCGAGAAGGATGACGTCGACGGCTTCATCGAACTGTTCGACTGCCTCAGCCCCCGTATGAGCGACTTGAACGGCGTAGGTGTCTGCGAGCCACTGGGCGAACATCTCGGCGAGATCGACGTTATCCTCGACGATGAGTACGGTTTTAGTATTTTTGGGCACGGGTCTGTGTTGTTAGCGGGGTTTTTGGTGATTATTGGCTTGGAACACGGGCGTTGGTCTGTCAAGGTGTGAATCCGATTATATACTGCGCTCGCTCATTCGTCTCCTCGATAAAAAACGTTACTGCCATGAGGTCTCGTTGACCAGGTGACCCGTTGAATTTTAAGACGACATCAGTACCATCGGAGCTGTTCTCGATCTGAATCGAAGGGCTCAACGATTCGAAATCCCGACCGACTTCGAGCCTTTTAGTTAATCGATTATCGGTCTCACCGCTGAGACGAATCTCTTCGATTGCACTAGCGTTCTGTCCACTTGGTTGACCTCCTCCGCCCTGACTACCTCCAACAGAGGTTATGTAGAAATTGAACCGGGCTTGACTGAGGCTAACTGGCTCCTCGACCGCGCGGAACGTGAGTGTGAGTTCGTCACCGTCCAGCTCCTCGTTGGTCAGCAGGATCGTCCCGGCAGGATTGAGGTCACCCGACGTATCCGACGGTGAGTCTGGGTCGGGAAGCGTCGGGACAGGGCCTTGATCTTCAGGTTTACTGTTGATACCGACTGGGGTGCACTCGATGGTGTATTCACCGCTACCGAGTACGATCGTGACCGCACCGTCCCCCTGAATTACGTCCTCTACGTTCTCGTCCGCGAGAATTTCGTTCTCCCACTTTTCTGCGGAGATTCGGGTGGGAACCGTAAGTTCGAGCTCGTCTTCAACATCTACGGTGACCGTGCCGGTTCGGCCGGGCTCGAATCGGAGCTGTTCGCGCTGTGAGCTCGACACGTCGAACCCGCTGCCCACCAACGGCGTCAACCGGATGTCCGATCCGTCTATGAGCTCCTGGTCGGTATCAACGAGCACCGTCTCATCGATCTGTCGGTACGTCACACCGTGTTCGTAGACCATAGAGCCAGTGCCACTAATTTGATTGAAGTTTCCCTGAAACTGTATGGACTGCGTTTCCGGCGATAAGCCACAGATAGTTTCCAAGTTGGTCACGTCTGCCTCGCTCGAAAGTTCCAACGTCCCTTGGTTCGTGGTTCGAAGGCTACTGCTGATCGGCGGCGGGTTAGTCGAGATTACTCGAGAAGGGTAACTCGCTCCCAGAGTAATCGAGGTGCTCCGCGGCCGTTGGGAGGCAACGGCATTACTAATCGCCTCTTGAATCCCGCCGAATTCGTTTATTGACTGGCTGTTGAATTGTTGTTCGATTTCAGCGTTCTGCTGTGGGACAACGAAACTCTGGTAACTGCCAATGGCTAGAACAATAACGCCAAAAAGAAGTATCGCACCAAGTACTTCGGACACTGCACGGTCATCGAATCCCCCCATCGTACGTCGTATCAGCGTTTATTGAATATAAAAATTCTAATTGTTTCGAATATTGAATACATCAATACTGTTATAATAGCTGGAGACTCAAGCTACCTGAATGGGGTCTGGCGAAGGGGTAAAACCTGTAAAAGACGGAATGAAAGGTTCTATAAAGCCCGATGGAAAAGATCGAGGGCGGTTGGCCGATATGGTAGATATTTTACAAGATGTCGTTTCGATTGCGGCGGGTCGGGAGCCTCCAATTAATACCATTCCAGCGACAGGTGTTGACCGACTGGATGATGACGACCCACTTTTGGATCACGAAACACGGGTTAGCATGCTCGACGATGTCGTCTCTTACTTCGAGACCTCGGACGGCCTGGGTGCTACCGGGCAGTACAGCGGTGTAGCCGAGGGGACGGATGAGGACGTAGCGAGAGAGCGACGCGAGTTCCTCGGTGAACTACCGGACGTCGAAACGCTCCGTCAGGAGTGGTTCGATTTCCGCTATCTCCGTGACGCAGAGGAGGTCAAACGCTACTGGGTCAACGAACCGTACGCCTACGTCTCGATCATCAGAGACCACGAGTTGGGTGAACTCCATTACCACGTGACTGAGCCAGCCCTCGGTGAGTTCGAAGGCTTCATTTTGGACGAACTGATTCGCATCCTCCGAAACAGCCTGATGTACGAACCACTGGAACGTGACGACGACCGAGACCGGACGTTCACAGACCGCATCGTCGACCTCATCGACAAACACACCGCCTCGTTATCGACGGTTTCGATTTACAAGCTCGTCTACTACCTCCGGCGTGACTTCGTCGGATACGAACGAATCGACCCATTACTCGCCGACGATACAGTCGAGGATATCTCCTGTGACGGCGTGGGACTGCCGATCTTCGTCTATCACCAGGAGTTTCGCGACCTCGATTCGAACATCAGCTTTGGGAGTCGTGATTTGCGGTCGTTCGTCACCCGTCTCGCCCAACGTGCGGGAAAACACCTGTCGGTGTCGAATCCGCTCGTGGACGCGTCACTCCCCGACGGCTCGAGAATCCAACTCACCTTCGGCGGTGATATCGCGACACATGGACCGAACTTCACCATCCGGCAGTTTTCCGCAATGCCCGATACCCCGATTGACCTCATCAACTGGGGGACGTTCAGCGTCGAACAGATGGCGTATCTGTGGTTGGCGATCGAAAACAACCGCTCGCTTCTGTTCGCTGGCGGCACCGGCGCGGGAAAAACCACATCACTGAACGCCGTTTCGTTCTTCATCCCGAAAAAGAGTAAGGTCGTCTCTATCGAGGACACCCGGGAAGTGTCGCTGCCGCACAAGAACTGGGTGCAGTCGCTTACCCGAGAGTCAACCTCGAGAAGCGGAACCGGGGAGGTGACGATGTATCAACAGCTTCAGACCGCCCTTCGGCAGCGCCCCGAATACATCATCGTCGGAGAGATTCGCACCGAATCCAGAGTCGCACTCACGTTCTTCCAGGCAATCGCGACCGGCCACACGGCCTACACGACGGTTCACTCCGAATCGGTGATGGGAGTCATCAACCGGCTAGAGAACGAACCGCTCAGTGTCCCCACGCAGATGATAAAAGAACTGGACATCATATCGATTCAGAAACAGGTGCTTCTGAACGATGGACGGGTTCGCCGGAATCACAGCATCACAGAGCTCGTCTCGGGCGGCGACAACGACGATCTCCTCGTTAACAAGGTGTTCCAGTGGGACACTCGCTCGGACAGCTACAACACGAAGTTCGACTCCAGAATTCTCGATGAGATCGCCGCCGACCGGGGATGGTCGGCGGCCCAGCTCGTGAACGCCATCGACCGCCGGAAACGTGTCCTCGAGTACATGCTCGAAAAGGACATCACTTGGTGGGCAGACGTCGCTCGAATCATCCACGCGTTCATCGAAGACGAAGAGCGAGTGATGAGTTACATCGAATCCGACGAAGTTCATGCACTGATCGCCCCAAGAGGTAGCCGCTAGCCATGGCGTCCGGTGAAGCAGAAGCCCGCCTTCCAGTCCCCGAATACGAAAGCAAACAGTACCTCCCCACCGAGAACATAACAGCCGCTAGACGCCGGGTTCTCGTTGAGAAGTTCGGCCCCGTGAGAACGTACTTCAAGTTACGTTCGAAGCCGCATCTCGGACTGCAACGACGCCTCAATCAGTCACGGTTGGGAACCACCTACGATATTTATCTCACCGAAACGGTGCTTTACGCCACTATCGTGGGAATCGTGTCGGCGATTCTGGGTGTCGGACTCACAGCATTCCTCTCGCAGTTGGGCGTCCTCGAAGGCCTTGAGGCACCCTTCACACTCACGGAGGCGAGCCTGTACTACGACGTTGTTCTCTTCATTGCGGCCAACCGCGTCTTCTTTTTCGGTGCGATCGCCACACTTCTGCTGATGGCGGTCGGCGTCACGCTCACGTGGATTATCCGTTACTACTATCCGTACTTATTGGTCGATAACCGACGGCGAAACATCGATGTCATGCTCCCGCACTCGATCGTGTATATGTACGCCCTCTCCTTCGGTGGAATGGATTTCACGGAGGTACTCAAACGCATGGCTGCAGCCGACGAGACGTACGGTGAGGTCGCCAAAGAGTTCGATATGATCGTCCGAGACGTGGAGATATTCGGAAACGATATGTTCACAGCGATTCGGAATGCTCGAAATCTCACCGCGAGTGAGAACCTGGAGATGTTTCTGGACGACTTGTTGAGCGTCCTCGATAGTGGCGGCGATATGGCTGAATTCCTGCACGATGAGAGCGAAAAGTACATGCGGCAAAGCCAGGAGGAACAAAAGCAGTTCCTGCAGACGCTCGCGGTTCTCAGTGAGGTGTTCATCGTGGCGTTCGTCGCAGCACCCATCTTCCTGCTCGTCACGCTCATCATGATGTCCTTACTCGGTGCAGCCGGATTCTCCATGCTGTTCGCGATTATCTATCTCGTGATTCCGCTCGGTATGGCCGGGTTCATCGTGGTCGTTTCGATGCTGTCAGAGCCGTACAAACCCCCGGCTCACCACGTGGTCTCGACACGGGAAACAGACCACAGAAGGCTGCCGATCGACAGGCTGGACGAGGAGTACAACTTCGTACGCCGCATCCGGATACGAGAACGGGTCGACCAGATTCGTTCGGCACCGTTTGCCGTGTTCAAACGAACACCCGAGCTAACGGGACTCATTTCCGTGCCACTCGTACTCGTATATCTCGGATTCCTTCTGGCTGTTGGCGGAGCACCGACCACAGAGCAGTTCACTAACCAGCCGTTTTTGACGACCGTCGTCTTTTTTATTATTCCGTTTTTTGCCGTGGTGATGCCGATCACCATAGCGCACGAGATCGACAGAAAACAGAAACAACAGGTCGCCGGGAGACTTCCGGACGCACTCGATATCCTGACCAGCTCGAATCAGATGGGCGTTCGCCTCGTCGATGGACTCGGTATTATCGCTCGCAACGTTTCGGGCCAATTCTCCGTCGAACTGCAACGCGTGCAAAACGACATCCGCTGGAACTACGATATCGGCCAAGCGCTGTTAGCGATGGCCGACCGGATGAAAGTCCCACAGCTGACGCGAACCTGTAAGATTCTGGCAGAAGGAACCCGGTCGACGGGTGAGCTCCACCGGGTGATAAAAATCGCCGCACAAGATACTCGTCATCGTCTCCAGATGGAAAGAGCGCGCGAACAGGAGCTCAACGCGTACGTCGTGGTCGTCGTCATCGGATTCTTGGTCTATCTCGGGACGCTTCTAGTTCTCGATAGAAGCTTTTTAACGCCGATCGGACAGCAGGCCGCTGCGATGGACGTCGACGGACTAGATGACCTCATCACGATCGGCTCGGGAACGGTTTCGACGTACCACATGCTGTTTCTGCACTCGGCAGTAATCCAGGGAATCGGAACGGGGCTCATCATCGGTGAGCTCGTCGACAACGACATGCGAACCGGACTCAAATACAGTATTGCGCTGGTTCTCCTCGCGCTTTTGGTGTTTTTTATCGCATGAATAATCTCGGGGTCAAGGCTCAGGACATTCGTGGAGTGAATGTCGAATGTTTTCTCGGAGGGAAGGAATTTCAAAAGTCGACGTAGGGAAGTGTCTAACGTTACTTTTCGAACGAGTTGAGATCGCCTCGGCGTTCTCGATGCATGATGCCGCCAGCGAACAATCGGAGTTTCGAAACCAGTTCGCTTTCGGTTTCGTACGTGGCGACCCGCAAATCTCAACGAACCCGTGCCGACCGAATCATTGCGCTTGTGACGTTCGCTTCGTGTACGAAGAGTAATCGGTCACCATGTGTCTCCGAAAGCGCCTCGAGACGTTTAAATCGAAAGCCTATGCGTTCGCCGTAAAATGAGGTACAGTTACTCCGTACCGGGATTTCGATCCATCTCTTTGCCCACGAACTTCAACATCACATCCACCGGATTCGGATCAAACCAGACATCGGAGGCGGTACACTCGTGTGGGAATCCCACGAGGGATTTCTCGTCCGCACCGATACTGCTGTCGACCATCCAGACTACCACGAAACGGGACTTGATGCCTTTGCGGAGTACGGACTCCAATTTTTTACAACATCCGAACAGTACTACTTCTATTCACCAGAGCGAGAGTCCCTCACACCAGAAGACCTATTCTGCCACCTGCTTCTCATCGGAAACGATTCTCGTCACCGGAAGTACGCCCCCTTGCTCGCTGTGAAGACAGAACTCTCACCAGAGCGTCTGAACGCAGTCGCGGATAAGTATGGCAGTTCAGTGAGCTTGCGGGCTTGCTCGAAGACGGTCGTTGACGAGGTTCACACTCGACCAATCCTAATCCAGACTCTGGACGCCAGTCGAATCTCCTTCGCCAAAGTCAGCTGCCTCTGACCGTGATGGTTCGCGCTGTCGCTGATCGTACGTGTCACGCCATTCGTCGATAACATCGGGGGTCTCTGCCCCATGTGTAGTGCGCCGACTCCGTACGTGTATTAACGCTGGCGTATTCATTGCATCGCCAGAGACGACCGCTTGCCCAGGCGTCAGGCCCGGCAACTCGCGCAGGACGTCTTCACCGGCGGCCTCGACAGAATTCTTGATCGCGTCTTGATCGGTCGGGTTCTGAATCTGCATCGAAATCTGCGTTCCACACTGCGACAGCACATCTTGATCAATCTTCGACGGCCGCTGACTGATGATGCCCAACCCGAAGCCGAACTTGCGGCCCTCAGACGTGATCGTCCGCATGATATTCAGCGATGGAGCGTCACCAGACGCCGGCGCGAACCGATGTCCCTCCTCGAACAACGCGAAAATCGGATGGTCAATCGCAGAGTCTCGCTCTCGGACAGCATCCAGCCGTTCCCGATACATCCGCCGCAAAAGAACAGTCGTGATAAGTTGTTGATTCCATCGATCAAGCGTATCCATCTGCAGCACAGTACATTGGCCCGGATCTACGATCTCATCAAGAGGGACGTTCTCTTCGGGGTGAAACAGATCGTTCCGTTGAATCGACTGGCGGAGCCGCCAGTCTAACGCACCAACACTCGCGTCGTCTTCCCCGTATCTTGCTTCCATTTCATTGATGAGCTCATCGATACCCCACGTCTGACTCTCCTGCCGTCTCATGGCCCGCCAGGCCGTCGACAAGCGCTCTTGCATCCGATTGCTCGGATTGTCCAAAATCGCCATCACGTCACCAATCTCCAGTTCTGAGATGCGAACGCGAAGTCGGTCCGGATCGTAGTAGACGACATCGGGTTCGTACCCATCCTCCCCTCGGAACTCCTCGTGCCCTTGCAATTCCGCGAGCGTACTGTACTCGCCGTGTGGGTCAAACACGACCAACGATGCACGGGCACTCGCCTTCATCATCTCTTCAATCAACACGGACGCCGTGTATGATTTCCCGCTCCCAGTAGACGCGAGGATTGCCAAGTGAGTCGACGCGAATTCCCCAATCGGAATGTGGATGTTGGTCGCTTCGGGCGGCCGATTCAACAGCCATCCAAGGTGCGCAGTTCCATTGAGTTCCGTGACGTCAGTCCTGTTCGTCTCGCAGCCGAGGTTCGGAAGAACTGTTTCGAGCTGTTGGTCGGGAGCAATCGACAACGAAGTCCCTGGAGCAGGGAGTTGTCGCGGATTAGCGAACGTGGTCATATCGGTGTCGTAGTACCCGATGACGGTCGCCGTCAGGCGGTACAATTCAGTGTCGTCGGTCGGTACTCCGAGCGTTGCCGCGACGGTATCCGGATCGACTGCAGGATCTGCGAGGAAGCCTTCCGGTAGTCCGCGAATCAACTCCCGGTTCGTCACTCGGGCAAGCACCGACCGGTTTTCCCCATCGACCGAGACGGTGTAGGAGATGAATTCCCCAGTCTTGATCGACATCTTCGAAGGAGTGACGAACACGAACTCGTTCGGGTCATCTCCCGGCCCAGCAACGGTGCCGACGATCGATTGCGGTTCGGACATTAGACTACCCCCCGTCGCTCGTGCGCCTGCCACTCGATGTTTTGCTCCACCACGTCCAGCACCCGGCGGTTCGGGTCATCCTCGGGAAGCATCCGTCGAAGCCGGTCAATCAGGGTAACGATGACCTCTGCACCGAGGTCACCCGCGATATCGACGAGTCGGTCGAGGTAAGCCAGTTGGATCTGTCCGTCGACGGTGTGGAAAGAGACGGTCACCTCATCTGGACACTGGTAAACCGTATCGTCCACCTCTAAGGTCCACCGTGGCATCCGATGCGATGGATCTGTGATCGACCGGTCGTCGGTAATGACCGCCGTTCCAAGCAACGCGACGCCGGCGAGGGTCGTTCGCTCCTCGATATATCCGGGTGTGAACTGCGCTTGGTCGTCCTGGGCTAGCCTCGGGCCAGTTCGGCCCTGGTCAGGATCGACGAGCCTCGTATCGTAGATCACGCCCATGACTGCGTGCTCCGTCCCGTCGATGACTTTCTTGATAAAGACGGGTTGCCCGAACTCCCGTTCGTGGAGTTCTGGCGGCCGGTCGCAATCTCTCTGTTTGAAGATCTCGACAACGTAGTCAAGATGGCTGTTCGAGGAAACGATGCTTCCAATCCGGACACACGAATCGAGGTTCGGGCTGTCCGATTCTGTAGCTGGCTCTGTCATAGGGTCACCTCTGCGGTGCTGCGGAGTAGTCGAGTGAGCGGTGCTTCGATCGATCCTGTTCCTGTCGTGTGGTTGTTCATCATCGGCGGCGGAGCTCCTTGCTTAGCGCTTTGGCGTTCCATTCCAGCGGTATGTCGTTCGATTCGGCCCAGCGCTGCACGACACGGTGGAACTGCTGCCGGTCTTGATTGTTCAGCACTGCATCACTGTCCACCTGCTGGAGAATCTCCGGGTAGCCACGTCCGATACCGGCCTCCGCACGGACGATTTCGACGGTGTACTGGTACATTGACTCGTACCCATCTGGCCCGTCACGACGACACAGCCACCCAGGGAACTCGATACGGTCCAGTCCAGCGCCTGGCGGCACGTTCAGGTACGAGAACAGGATGTCGTCACGGAACTCGTACTCCTGTCCTTGGTACACTGTCTGTAGTGCGTCGATGCTCCCGTCACGCTTCGAAATGAATGGGACTGTCGTGTCTCCCCACGGGCTCATCAACTCTGTCAGGACGTGTGCGTCTGGAATAACGCGGTCAGTTTCGAACTCCTCGCGCCAGAGGAGTCGTGTCATTTTCACTAACTCGGTCGCGCTCGACCCCGCGACGTACCCAACCAGCGGAATCTCGTGGTGTTGACTCGCGGCTATCACTCGGCTCAACGTCGAAATGTAGCGTTTTCGTGTTTCGGGTTTCAATGGGTTCGCAAATGACGCGATCAACGGTCCATCGTAGAACACGACCGGTGTCTGCTCGATCTCTCCGACCTCCCGGGTAGCGGCCAGTTCCGACAACTGGTCGATCAGGAGCTGCCCCTCGTGTTCGAAGCGGTGATGCCCGACGAGCTGCGAATCGACAAACCGGTAGTCTCCACCTTCTGACTCCTGCGTCACCTCGTCAGGCGTAAGTAAACGACCTTCGACACCGCGGTCAAGCCGCCCTTCGGCGTGGTGGTGATTCACTGCCCACGCAGACTGAACGTACGCAACCGGGACGTTGAACTGCGTGGTCGGCGGGAGTTGTGACCCGTCAACGGCCATCACGGGGACGTCACGGACGATATCACGTGCCCATTCATTGACCTCCTCGTGGTTGTCCCAGCCATCACTGTCTGGGTGTGGGTTGATGATGCTGGTCGCCTCATCGAACGCGTCCGTCGGGTATGCACCTGGATATGACGTATCTTGCAGTGACGCTCGAATCTCGTCGCTCATCCACTCTCTAGGAAGTCTCTCGAACGCATCCTGGTACCGTTCGACGATCCCGGAATCGTTCTCCAGGTACGCTTCAATCGTCTCGACGTTGGCCTCTAACTCGGCGGCAACCCCACGTTTATCGATTGGCATTAATTCACGCTCACCTCTGAGGTCTGCTGGTCTTTCGTCACGGTGACTGTGTAATCCGTCATCGAATCGAATGTCTCGTCGTGGCTGATAACCGTGAGTTGGTCGAAACTATCCAGTTGCTTCAGTTGCGTGACGAGGTTTCGTTTCTTCTGCCGGTCGAGGTTTGCCGTTGGTTCGTCTAGGAACGCGATGCCGACCGACGCCAGCTGTTCAAGGATGGCGAGCCGTACCGCGAGTGCGGCCGCCATCTTCTCGCCGCCACTCAACGTCGAGAACGACTTCCGCACGTTCGCATCATGCACCACGATCTCGTAGTCGCTCGTCCACTCCAACGTTTCAGCCGACGCGCCACGTATCGATCGGAACAACTCGTTCGCCCGCTGCCCGATACGATCAGTAATGATTTCTCGCATTTTCGGCCCAGCTTCCCGAACGTTCTCGCGCACCCAGTCTGCGAATTGCTGGTCAGCTTTCAGCTCCTTCACCTGCTGTAGCTTCTCCTGTCGTTCCTCTAATTTCGACTCCAATTCCTCGATAGTTTCACGAACCTCCTCCAAGTTCTCCCTTTTATGGTCTAATGATCGCCGATCACCCGCCAGTTCCTCTTTGATATCCTCGACTTCTGACACAAGCGTTTCGAATCGATTTCCATCAAACGATGCTTTCGTCTCCTTCAAATCTGCCTCCGTCTCTTCGATATCTGCTTTGAGATCCGCAAGCTCGCTCTCCAAGTTTTCAACTCTCTCCTGCCGCTCCTCCACCTGTGATGCCTGCTGCTGGTGCTTGATGTATGTTTGATGTGCCGACTCCGTTCCCCCCAGTGTTTCTTTGACCTCCGTCAACTCCTCGTCCAAGCTATCGAACGCTTCCAACTCGTCTTCGATCTCTGTAAGCGCTAACTGTTCCTCCTCTAATTCAGCCCGTTTTGCCTCCAGTTCGTTGGGGACATCAGCAAGCTCCTCAGCTCGGAATTCAGCAGTTTGGTACCCGTCGTACGCTTCTTCTAGATCGTCTCGCTCGGCTTCGAGGTTCGGAAGATATGCCAATTCGTCTTCTAAGTCCGCTAACTCTGCTTGTCTCTCTTCCCTCTCGGCACGCAGGTCTTCGATCTCACCTTCCAACGACTCGGCTTTCTCTCGGTGGACGGGAATTTTATCAAAGCACTGCTTGACCTTTCTCGCGGCCTCACGCTGCTCACGAAACGTATCGAGTTCCTCAGCGAGTTCTTTCCGTTCCGTTTCGATCTCCTCGATCCGAGCTTCACGCTGCTCGATCGTTTCCGACCGGTGGTCCTCATCTAACGGACGGTCACAGGTCGGGCACGGAGCATCAACATCCGTGTCGCGCAACCTATCTAGCTGTTCTTCAAGCCGGTCACGCTCGCTCACCAGCTGCTTCCGACTCGCCTGCCGATCGTTAATCTCGTCTGAGAGCGCCTCCGGATTCGTCGTCTCTTCCCACTCCTCATCTATCTCCGCAATCGTCTCCTCTGCCGACTCGACTTCCCGCTCCTTCGTTTCAATCTCCTCTGCCAACTGTTTGATTTCCTGCTCTAACGTCTCTACGTCGTTCTCACGGTTTTCCAGCGATTCGATACGTTCCTCAAGTGCTTCATACCGCTTCTTTTCTTCTTCACGCGTCTCCAGCGTCTCCCGAGCCGCCTCCAGTTTTTTCAAATCACCATCCAGCTGTCCAACCTCGAATTGGATCGCCTGGATCGTATCTTCCTGTTCGTCTCGCTCCTCAACAAGCGTGTCCCGTTCGGCCTCCTGTTTCTCTAACTCCTCCTGCCGTTCACGCGCCTCTTTGTACCGACGGTACCCCTCACGGTTCGCCTCGCACTTCTCTTGTGCCTTTTCGGCAGCTGTGAGTTCCTCCTTCGCCGTTTCTAAATTACTCTCAGCCGAGTCGATGTCCCCTTCCAGCAAATCAACTTCCTGGTCAAGCCGTTCGATTTTCTCTTCAACGGCTTCCAGCTCCTCGTACTCCGCCTCCTTTTCCGACAACTCGCCGGTTTTCCGTTTGATTCGGGCTCCAATTATCTCAATGTCGTCGGCCAGCGACTCTTCTTTCGCTCGCTTGTCCGGTAGGCCCTGTACCTTGCCAGTGAGCGTATCGATGTCTCTGCGGAGATCCTGCTGTTGTTTCTCGATCGCGTCCGGCACATCCTTCAGGACATTCCAGGACTCCTCGTACGCGTCCAGATTTAATAGCGCGTCGAACGTCCGCGTCCGATTCGCCGCCGTTTGCGCGAAGTCGGACAAAAACCGCGTCTGCGGCACACCGATACACGACACCCACAGGCTCTGTAACTCATCACCGTCCTCAACATCGAACCGCGAACACAGCCATCTGATCAACTCTTTTTTTGAATCGATATCCTGATCGACCCACTCGTTGGCTTCAGGATCATATCGGTGGACACCGTAGCCTGCTCGTCCAGCCGACCGTGTGACACGGAATTGCTGCGTTCCCTGTTGTGTCTCCTGTTCGAACGTCACCTCAACGGTGCCTGAACTCGCGCCTTCCCGGACGAAATCCTTGTTGTTGAACGGTAGTGAGTCAAACAGCGCGAATCCAATCGCTTCTTGGATCGTGGATTTCCCCGCGCCGTTCTCACCGAGAATCGCCGTCACACCACCCTCAATCGGAACGGCAGTGCGATTTTTGTACGATTTGATATCCGTCAGTGCAACCTCCGTAATTCGCATTACTCACTCACCTCCACTGCATCACCCGTCTCCGCAGGAGCATCCCCATCTCCCGCATCATCTTGTGTCTCTGTGGTTTCCTCGTCATCGACGAACGGATCCTCATCGATATCCGATACGATGGCGTCGGCCAAGTCTGGGAACAAGTCCCGCCGTGCTGAACTGATCGATTCTTGAATATCCTCTACTGCTTCCTCGGCTTGCGCCATCTGATGCGCATTCCCGAGTACATCAGCGACAGCATCCGCTTGCTCACTGTACATTGATTCTTTCGCAATCGTCTCGAAGACGCGGTCTTCCAGCACCGCCGTATTCAACTTTCCATCTTTGAACACCTCTTTTTCATCAATCTCCGAGAGAAGCTGTTGAACGTTCGCAGTCCGAATCCCCGTGTTCACTTGGACACACAGCGCATCACAGGCGTCTTCCATCCAGGCCGATAACTCATCGGTTCGAAAGTCCCCGCGGCTAAACTGTAACGTCCCAGTGAACCGCAGATCAATTATCGGTGCTCGCGGTTCCCCCTCAGCCGTGAACGTCTCCTGCTGACAGTACTTCCGTATCTCGGACTGTTCGTCCCTGACGTGTTTTTTGAATGTTGTTTCGAGTTCGCCCGGTGAGTCGTGCGGCGTTACGTTGAATTCAACCCGGTAGTACGGCCGGCGCTTCGTCGGATGGTGCTCCACGTCAAACCCGACCGTTTCACGACCGGGCCCGGACGTGTCGAGGTTGAGTGTGATCGAGTAGTAGCCGTGGCCCCAATCGTCACGGCCTTCGCGCGTGTTATGTGCTTCTGGCGCTCCGGGATTGTAGATCCAGTCAGCCGCGTCGTACCGCTTGTGAATATGCCCGAGTGCTAGGTAATCCACGTGCTCTTTCACTTTACGGAGCTCCGCGTGTGTCACCGTCCCGCCGAGTGTCGGCACCTCATCTTCCATCCCGAAATGCGCCAACAGTACGGTGAACGCTGGCTCGCCGTGCATCTCATTCGTTTCCCGGATTCCGTTCGCCACTTGCTGGAGCGCCTGCCCTGTCCTCGCTCCCCGCCACTGCAGACCGAACAGGCGAACCGGCCCGTCGAAGCCTTCGACATCGATATCGTAAAATCCGGCGGCATCACCTGGTTCGTCGAAACCGTATGAATTGAACCAGGCGGTTTCGGGATCGGCGCTCAATTCCGCCTCAAGGAGTACAATATAGCCACGTTGATGCAGGTAATTCAGCCACGTTACCTCGCGCGGTGTGAGATTCTCGTCGTGGTTCCCACGCGAGACCAACACCGGCACGTCATCCGGGACGCGTGCGAGCTCCTGCTCAGCCTGATGTAGAACCTTCGGACGGAGCTCCCGAGAATGGAACAGATCTCCGGGGAGTAAGATTGCATCAGTGTCGTGTTCGGCGAGCATCTCGTTGATTGCTGCCCGCAGCGTCGACACCATGTCATCTTCTCGCTGTTTTATTCCGTACTGTCGGTGGCCGAGGTGTGTATCGGCGATGTGTGTTATGGTGAGCATCGTTTGCTGAGACGAGGATGGAGTACCTATCTAGTAGGGCGGACACCTCAATCCCCATTCCTGGAAGTTCATTGAGATATGTGACCGTGCGGGTCTTAAGTACCAGTCACGCAGAGTGAAAGTGAAAATCACCTACTGAGACTCTTGGTGTCCTCGGAGTCACGGGCACGTCCTCGGCATCACGTGACTCAACTAACTCTTGGAACTGCTCAGCGGCAACAGATTCCACATCTTCGGCTCTGTTGAAATCCTTCAACCCTGATAAGAACTGATTGCTGAATACAGCGCGCGTATCTATCGGACAAATTTATTTGACATAATTCAGAGTTCTACGTATGAGTAATGAACGTGCTGAAGATGACACGGAAGCTGAACTCAGTCGCCGGGACTGGCTCAGTATTCTTATTGGTCTCGGTTTGCTTGTATTGGGGCCGGCATCGTACTTCCTCGAAGGGAGCCTGCTCGGGATACTGTTCACCCTTGGGGGTGCGACCATCCTATTCCGGTACGGTCGCTGGCTGGTAGAAAACAAAAGGTGAGCTTTCATACACCAACATCGAGACCCACAAGCTTAGTCAGAAACGTCTCAGCGACTCCAACCGTGGTGCTGAACTCATGCTCTGTATCGGTCGCTCTCCTGAAATCCTCTAAGGAAACCATCATGGATCGAGTGCTGAATAGACAGCGCATATCGGCCATAACTTTAGCCGGTCTTGTTGTCTACAGAAGATATTTTATTCAACACGACTTGTGGTAAGCTGTATGTCACGCTCCCGTCGACACCTATTGGCTCTCCTCTCCAGCAGTGCGATTATAGGAACAGCTGGATGTCTGGGTGGATTCGGAGGTCCGTCGGGAGTGAACGAAACGGTGGTAATCGACAACGATCTCGATAGGGAGGTCACTCTTACTATCGCCATCGAAGAACGGCGGGACGGTGGGGATTACGACCCGGTTACGGAAACTAACGCTACCGTGGCTGCGAACGAGAGCGCGGAGCGCGATCTCCTCGGTCAATCGCAGTATAGAGTCACGATTACCGGAATCGATCAAGAGATTCAGTTCACTACCCGACCGATTTGTGACGACGCGATTACCCGTATCATCATTACGGAATCCAGACGGATCGACTACTGGGTTGGGGATTGTGAGGGCATCGTCCACACAAGAAATGACGAATAATTGTCATTTATCGCGTCGATTGCCTGAGAAACTCACCTCGTACTGCATCTAACCTCTGTATCTTGCACAGCGGTTCAAACCTATCACTCACTGAGGATTTCAACAGAGCCTGAAGGCTGCGTACTGACCGGTAGGTTCAATTATTTTCGCAAGGAATTCTTACGCACGAGTGTAGACGCCTCCGAAGTGATAATGATTACCTCGAAGGAACAGATCACGGTTTCGAGCCGGTGTCGAGACCAGTTTGGACTCGAACAAGGAACGAAGCTGATGGTCGTTCCGACGGGCTACGGACTCGTGTTCGAAAAGATTGAGCTTCCGTCGATCGCCGAATTCAAAGAGCGCGTTTCTGAACGGGCCGAGGATATCTAACTATCCCTTAAAGAGGTGGCTCAGCAGGTTCACGCCGCGCGTGAGACCAACGAACAAACCCCGAAATAAAATCGGATTCATTTAACTCGCTTCCATCATGGCAGGACATCCCGAGTGGAATACGGACGGTGATGCGCCCCTAGAGTTACTGACACTCCCTGCATCAACGCTTGACCGGGTGGCACAGCCCGCGGTTCGCGACGCGGTTCAGTACTTCTCTCCCGACCTCGTCACGATCCCTGGTGCCCGAAATCCTACCGCGTACGCGACTGCTCGTGATGCTGCTCCAGATCTCCCCGTCATCCACCCACAACTCGGACACGGTGCCGAACACATCCACCACTACCGGTACTCTCCTGACGCTGGTGTTCACGAGGCTCCTCACGTAGCCCCGCCGCCCGGGACGATCGATCTCATCGCCGTGCAAAGTGGAGATGTCCTCTCTCAACTCAAGACTCAACTCTCCTCAGGCGAACGACAGACGGGCACCGAGTCTGCAACGTTACTCCTTGTCCCTCAACTCACCGTTGACTGGGACACGACGACGCTCTCTACGTCTCTCCCGTATGCAGAGCAGTTAGCGGCGATCAGTGCCACGCTTCCCGAACCAGTCTCAGTTCTCGCCGGCGGCCAACCAGCAGAGTACTACCACGAGTGGTCGCTGCCGCACAACCACTCGTCAGTTCGAGTGCCAATCACCGGACTCGGCGCATCCGAGCAACACGGCTCGATGTTCGCCCAACACACCTGCACCGCCCGTGGAACCGTCGCAGCAGAAGCTGTCGACGCCGATAGATTCGGGATCAGAGCGTTAAACGGGGTGGGCCAATCTACCTCCCAGCGACTCCGCAGCCAAGGCTGTCAAACAACAAGCGATGTGCAGAACCTTGCTATCAGTACTCTCACTGACCTGCCCGGCATCGGGCAGACGACCGCCGAGAAGATACACGCCCACGCGGACGTCATCGACTCGGGGGAACCAATCGTTCTCACGAACAAGACGCCAATTAAGACCCGCGACGACCGCCCACCGCTCTGTCTCGATATCGAAACCGACGGGCTCTCCCCGACCATCATCTGGCAGCTCGGCGTCTACGACCCGGCGACCGACAATTACCAAGCGTTCATCGAAAAGCAACACCCAAACGATCCGAAACCGGTGCTCGAAGCATTCATCACGTGGTTCATCGCCAACCACCGAGACAGAACTGTAATCGCGTGGAACGGATACAAATTCGACTATCCACACATCACTCAATTCCTCAAACACCATCTCCCCGAATACGTCGATGCCTGGAACGATATCTGGACCTACGACCTGTACAAATGGGCCGTTCGTGACGGCAACGCTCTCCTCCCCGGTCGAACGAACAAACTCGACCATGTCGCTCGTGCGCTCGGCTACGAATCAGCCGGAACCGGGCTGACCGGCGCGCAAACCGCAGCCGCGTATCAAGAATTCATGCGGAACCCCGACTCCCCAGCAGCCGAACCGGACTGGGAACGCCACTGGGCGTACTGTGAAGACGACTGCCGAGCGCTCTGGCACGTCTACCAGGCCATCACGAACGCGACGCGCCGGGATATGACCGATAGCGGCACTGGCGGTGCAACCGGACAGCAAGCAGGCCTCACCGACTTCTAACCATGACTGACAACACGACCTCGACCGATGCGAACACACGCACCGACGTTGACGCAGACACCATCATCGACACGTTCCCGCGCGTCAGCCTCACACCGGACTCGAAGTACATCGAAACCATCGAGCTACCCGCGGAACCAGCGAACACAGTCCCGACAGCCGAGGTTCTCCGCCCAGAACTCGCCGATCCGTACCCGTACGACCTGTTCAGCCACCAAGCCGACGCTCTCACCGCGCTCGAAACAGGCGACAACGTCGCAGTCACGACCTCAACGTCCAGCGGGAAAACCCACATTTACGGCCTGCAAATCGCGCGAAATCTCCTCGACGCCGGCGTCCTCAACCCCGACGGAACCAGAGCGTCCGACCAGAACGCCGCCTCAACCGCGCTGTGCGTGTACCCGATGAAGGCACTCACGAAAGACCAGCACGAAGCCCTCGACGAACTGTATGACCAGCTCGGGTTAGATATTCGCGTCGAGATCTACGATGGCGACACAACGGACGGGCGGCGAGCGATCCGCGAGCAAGCAGACGTCATCCTCACGAACTTCGCCGGGCTCAACGTTTACCTTGAACACCACGACAAGTGGAGCCGCTTCTACAGCGCCCTCGACCTCGTCGCCATCGACGAATCACACACCTACACCGGCGTCGAAGGCATGCACGTCGCGTGGATCCTCCGACGCATGCAACGCGTCGCCGACTACTGGGGTGGCGACCCACAATACGTCCTCACGTCCGCGACGATCGGCAATCCGAAAGACCACTCCGAAGAGATCATCAACGCCCCCGTGACCGTCATCGATGACGACGGCTCACCGCATGGCCCCCGCGACGTCATCCTCTGGAACCCCCCGCCGCGAGACAAAACCCGAGACTCCACGCCCGAAAAAGAATCGTTCGATATCGACATCGATGACGGAACTCAGTCTGAGAAGGATGACGTAGAGTTCGTCGCCGAACGCGTCCCGGCCAGTGTCGAAGCACCGAAAGTCTTCAACCACCTGACCTCACGCGACATCCGCACCTTACTGTTCTGCGAAAGCCGCAAACTCACCGAACTCAGCATCAAACGCGCAGACGAACACCGCCAAAACAACCCCCGGGAATACGACCGTTCAACCACCGTCGGAAGAGAAGCGTACAATGCCGGGCTCGGCCGCCGTACCCGGCACTCCCGCGAACATCAATTCAAAACCGACGTTCTCACCGGCCTTGCCACGACCTCCGCACTCGAACTCGGGATCGACATCGGCAGCCTCGACGCGACCGTCCTCATGGGTTACCCAGGCCAGCGGCAATCCTTCTGGCAACGCATCGGCCGCGCAGGGCGCGAAGCAAGCCGCAGTCTCGCGGTTCTCGTCGGTGACCACCGTACACTCGATCAGTACATCCTCACCCACCCCGAGTACCTCCTCGAAAACGACGTCGAAGACGCCGTCGTCGACATATCGAACAACTCCGTCTTCGCAACCCACGTCCTCGCTGCCTCTGACGAAATCGCACTCGACGAATCAGATATCGACACGTTCGCCGACGAAGACCGACTCCGCGCCGCCGTGAAAATGTGGCGCGAAGCCGGCTTCGTCGACGGCTACCTCGACGCCGCCGTCCACTACTCGGGTCCGAGTCGCCCACAGAAACGCGTCAACCTGTACGGAACGACCGGTACGGACTACCGCCTCCAACTCGCAGACGATGTCGACCGCGACACGTGGGGCCTTCCCGACGATCTCGACTTAGAACCAATCGAACGGAACCGTGCCTACCGCGACTACCACGAAGGCGCAGTCCGCCTCCAGAGCGGCCAGCAGTTCGAGGTCGTCAACGTCGACGAAGACCGCCCGCAACCCATTATCGAACTCAAACCGGTCAACCGCGAGTACTACACACGTACCCGCAACAAAGTCAACGTCCTCGACGCCGACTCAGAACAATCCCGTGAAATCAACGGGTTCACGCTTCACTTCGGTCGCGGAACCGTACTCGTCCATCACCACTCCTACGACCAGCTCTATATCGGCAACAGCGACCCGAAACAACAAGCAATCCCGACAGAGACACCACCGATCCTGATGGACACGCAACTCTGCTGGATTGAAGTTCCCGAAGACATCGAAACTGCACTCGCCCGCAAATACCAGGACTACGGCATCGAAACCGGTGTTGACCCCGAAAATACCGGTATCGCCCACCTCGGGTATATCGCCGGCCTCCACGCTGCCGAGCACGCCACCATCCAAACCGCTCCCCTCGAACTTCGCGTCGACAAGAACGACCTCGGTGGTCTCGCCACCCTCATGATGGACACTCACTACGCTCACCCCGAATACGACGATATCACCGACTCCATCGGCGACTCCTTCGAAGCTGCCACCCACGCCCTCGAACAACGAACCCAAGAACTCACTGGTCAATCCTCATCCGGCTGGTTCATCTACGACGGTGTCGACGGCGGCCTCGGCTTCGCCCGCGCCATCTACAACAACTTTGAAGCACTCGCCGAACGCGCCCGCGACCAACTCCGCGACTGCCGCTGTGGGCAGCCAAATGGGTGCCCTGCGTGCACCTTCGACGAAAACTGCGGCAACGACAACAAACCACTCCTCCGCGCCTCCGCTATTGATGTTCTTAATCAGCTTCTTGATGACGATGAACGCAACGATATCACAGAATACCTGCCAGACAAGGAGTACGGCGGCGAACGCCGTCCCGTTATTTTCTACTCCTAATCACCGTCTGCTGAATCACTAATCTGCTATCTAGTGTGCTACAGGACTAGCATTTCCGTGAGCCCGTTATTTTATCACATCACCTACAGAATCAACGGATAATAATGGCGCTCAACCCGCAATGGAGCGAGCGATTATCTAAAATGGGGCCACCAGAACAGCCACTCCGGGCTGATAGCGTCCGTAATGGAATCGCAAGCACAATTGCACGAGGGATAACTACAGACGTCCGCGCACGGGGACGGTACCTTTCGGGGTTTTGTTGGGCAATGCATCGAATTTCGACTGCGTCAACGACTGCCGATCTTCCCAGGTCTGAAAAGCGACGGGTTCCTCCGACACTACCACGAAGCCCTCACAGTAGCTGATCCGCTTATCGGAGAACTCCTCATTAACGGCGAACACATCTCACAACGGATAACAGAATTTGAACGCGCTTTACAAGACCAACTTTCTACATTTGGCGACCGAGTTGACCGCGAGCTCATCTTACCGGGGTATCTCGATACCGGGCTCGAATTATTATTCTATGGGTTCTGGTATCGAGAACTCTCACAGCAGCGTGACACGGATTTATTCGACAACCCAGCCATCTTCGAACGTTACGATCCTGCTGGATTAGCCGAAACGGCACGTATCGCGCTTAGGGGAAAGCAGAAAGTCGAAGACAGGCGTGAACACGAGGCTCTACGAATAGGAACGTTCGATCCAATCGTTCGGCAGATGAAAGGAGCGAACGATCCAACACCACAGTTAGAATCGATTATTACCCAAGCCGACTCGATACAAAGACACTAGCATTGAGTTCTCTATCTTGCATCCTGCTTTCTTTCCTTCTTGGACAGAGGCCCCCATCGTGACTGGATAGAATAGTTCTCGGACAGTTCAATTTAATGACTACTGGTCGAGAGGGTTGTGGCAATTCAGCTACTCTCACCGAGCCCACCGTTCTCGCTGCGGCTAAGGATACGCTCTACCCTGATCTCGACACGAGCACAGACCATTACGCTGTCACGGAAACGCAGTCCCCTCGCTCGGCTCATGGGCGCAGCGGCGCTAACGTTGGGTGGCCAGCCGAACACGCCACGAACGTGCGACTTCCTCGATCTCGATCCGAATGATCTCCAGCAAGACGTCGACGGAATCGTCTGCAATCCCCCGTACACAAGTGGAGATGCGCTCCCGACGGAGTACAAAGAACAGATCAACGCCGACATAGAGCAATCGACAGGAATCGACGTTAGTGCGCGGTCAACCTCGATCGGGCGTAGGCCACCATCGAGACTCGCGGCGACGAGACTCGGAGTCTTCCATTTGTTCGCGCGTTCCCAGTCCGCTTCCGTCACTTCTGTTTTCGGCTTCTCGAATCGTTGTGATAGGTACGCAACCCATCGGTCTCGTTCGTCACCGTGGACGCTATCACGACTAGGGACACTCCCATATTCCAGTGATGCGTCACGGATAGCAGTCCGCTCTTTGCGTGTTAAGTAATCCCGTGGTGTCGTTGATTGGTTTTTGCGTGAGAACGTAATCTCTGGCTCCCACTTGTCTGCACCGCGTTGATGATGTCGCCATTTGTAAAGCATCATCAGGGCCTTTCGGCACGAGTTCTTGTGCGCGTTTGACTTTTGTTGACCAGCTAAGTGGCGCAAGTAATTGTCAGCGTGGTCGAGAGTGAGGTTCGTAGTGTACCCGCCTTCCTGATCCCAAACCCAGCGGTAGAACTGATCCATTCGGAACGCGCGATTGCTGACGGTTGTTTTTGCGTACCCATCAGCTGTCTTCGGCTCTATTCCAAACGTCAACAACCAGTCAAGACACTGTTCTCGCTCACTTCGATAATTAAGATATTGTCGCTCATTTAGCAACTCTTCTGTCGTTCCAGGGATGAGCGTGATGTCTTCGAGGGGGTCGGTTGCTTGGTCGGCGTCTTTCATTGCCTGACCTCCATGATTGGAACCCAGGTCATTGCCTCTCGATTTTTCCAACCGCAAGACTGCGGCCGATTTTCCCCCGTGAACTTCATTGCCCCACAATAAAGTGGAATCGCAAGACTGCGTCGGGGTCGATGCACCTTCTGAACCGCATTGCCCGTGAACATACGTTTACCTTTGGTTAGTTCACGGCGAAAACCACGAGAAGGCGGCGGGGTAAGATGCTCCGACGGGGATTCGAACCCCGGTCATTGCCGTGAGAGGGCAATATGATTGGCCGGACTACACTATCGGAGCGTTGTGCAAGCGAATGTATTGAGGATGGACGTATAACGATTGCGCTTCACCGTTGCTGTGTTTCGGTTTCGCACTCTCGTGACGCGGCGAACCGTCGCTGTCGCTAGCTCGCGAGCGCGGGGTGCTCGACCGGGGGCTCCGTCCAGAGAACCCACAACAAGAGCACAGCCGCGACGACCGATGCCGCCGCGAGCAGGAGCCAACTCGTTCGATACCCGACGGTGTCCGCGAGATAGCCGAACGCCGGCGGGGCAACGAGCGCGCCGGCGGTGAGCGCGAGCTGTCCGCCGGCGGTGGCACCGCCCATCTCTTCGGCGGTGACGAGCGTCGCCATACACGAGTAGTAGACGCCCGTGTATCCGAGGACGAAGAAGCCGAGCACTGAAAAGCCAATAAGCGCGCCGAGCCGAGTCGTCGTCGTAGCGACGAGCGCAAACAAGGCGGCACTCGCGAGCGTTTGGACGATGAGGATGGTGGTGATGCGTCGGCGGGGGAGGCCGGGGAGCACGTCGGAAAGCCAGCCGGTGAGGACGCGCCCGATGCTGCCGAAAAGCTGCACGAGCGCGAGGACGACGCCGCCGAAGGCGACCGACGCGCCGATCGACTCCTCGACGTAGAGGACGGTGTAGCCCGTCGTCGTGAACAGCCCAGCACCGAGAAAGAAGCCGGCGATGACGAGCGACCGATAGGGGCTGTTCGAGAGCAGCTCGCGAAAATCGGGGAGCTCGCCGCCGCCACCGTCGCTCTCGCCGGTGTAGAGGAGGTAGAAGACGACCGCAACGACGAGTCCCACTCCGGCGGCAATGAAAAAGCCCGCTTGCCAGAACAGATAGCCCGCAAGCCCCGTGACGAGGAGCGCGCTGATTCCGCTGCCACCAGTTACGCCGACCTGCTTGACTCCCATCGCGAAGTTCTGGCGACCGGGCTGAATGTTGTCGAAGACGGCTTTATTCGTTCCCGGTATCGCGGTTCCGTACAGTGAACCGAGGACGAACACAGCTGCCAGAAGCAGCGCATACGTCGGCGCACCCGCGACGAGGACGACGCCGGCGGTGAGGCCGACGAGGCCGAGCGACAGCGTTCGATGCTCACCGAAGCGATCCGTTGCCGCTCCGAGTGGGAGCAAGAACATCGCGTAGCCCAACGTGAGCGTCGTGATGATGATGCCCACTTCGAAGCGGCTGAGCCCGAAGGCGTCGCGGAAAAACGGCGTCGCGGCGAA
>LKMJ01000751.1_pt1 | contig 26503 bp, 19 predicted proteins | sample 643391 | NCBI WGS metagenome assembly LKMJ01 (sample SAMN04112250, study PRJNA286221) | soda lake metagenome | biome: soda lake; feature: Kulunda Steppe; material: water; isolation source: sample PL-Br10 brine of Picturesque Lake | place: Russia: Kulunda steppe | collected 2010-07 | reverse complement strand
GCGGCGGCGGGTTTTTTCGGTTTTCTAAGCTGCCTGTGCGGCAGTGAACGCCTTGCCGCGTCAGCCAGATACTCGCCGGTGTTTCTAAGCTGCCTGTGCGGCAGTGAACACGGAAGAGGAGTGTGACCCTGACTGCGGGGTTTTCTAAGCTGCCTGTGCGGCAGTGAACGTGGGAAGCTAATTAACCCCGGCCAATGCCGGTTTCTAAGCTGCCTGTGCGGCAGTGAACATATTCGTCGCGGCCCATGACCTGGTCGATCATTTCTAAGCTGCCTGTGCGGCAGTGAACTCAAACCCGGCATTCTGCGCTGGCTGGTGGAATTTCTAAGCTGCCTGTGCGGCAGTGAACTCGCAAAGCCGCATCGCCAGGGAATACGCGATTTTCTAAGCTGCCTGTGCGGCAGTGAACAACCAGGGGCCCGACACCCGGCCCCGCAAACATTTCTAAGCTGCCTGTGCGGCAGTGAACTCGCCCCGGGCGGACAGCATTTTCATGGTGTTTTTCTAAGCTGCCTGTGCGGCAGTGAACATCAAGTATTTGATGATGTCTTTTCTGGAGAATTTCTAAGCTGCCTGTGCGGCAGTGAACATTAACGCGGCCGGTGCGGTCGCACACTTGGATTTCTAAGCTGCCTGTGCGGCAGTGAACGTCTTTCTCGACCAAGTAAAGATCACATTGCATTTCTAAGCTGCCTGTGCGGCAGTGAACGCAGGAGATCACCGCGTCGTGGATCGCGCAACTTTCTAAGCTGCCTGTGCGGCAGTGAACTTCGCTCCCGTCTTGCCCGCAACGGTCGGAGCTTTCTAAGCTGCCTGTGCGGCAGTGAACCCGAGGTGAACCTCCTTAACCTGTGCGGGGCATTTCTAAGCTGCCTGTGCGGCAGTGAACTGCCAGGAGCCAGACCGTTAATATACCCGGCTTTTCTAAGCTGCCTGTGCGGCAGTGAACTGAAGATCCTTTTATGGCCCCTGATTATGGCGTTTCTAAGCTGCCTGTGCGGCAGTGAACGGCAAGTTCCGCAAAAAGAAGCCGACCCTAAATTTCTAAGCTGCCTGTGCGGCAGTGAACAAGGTGTCAGCATCGTGGGCCGCACCGCCGAGTTTCTAAGCTGCCTGTGCGGCAGTGAACCTATTTTGCACTTTGATGCCATTCCGGTTATCTTTCTAAGCTGCCTGTGCGGCAGTGAACCCGCAGCTTTTCCGGGCTTGCCTCTTTCTCCTTTTCTAAGCTGCCTGTGCGGCAGTGAACGATCGGGTGCCAATACCACCCGAATGCTACCTTTTCTAAGCTGCCTGTGCGGCAGTGAACCGGTGCCCGTGGCAGGAGGGACCCGGGGTTAATTTCTAAGCTGCCTGTGCGGCAGTGAACGTCCCAGTCTTCAATAATCTCGTTGCTGTGCATTTCTAAGCTGCCTGTGCGGCAGTGAACAGTTTGCCGGGGCTCTGCTGGCCGGCCTTGGCTTTCTAAGCTGCCTGTGCGGCAGTGAACGGGTTTTGCCGTGGACAAGGCCCGGGTTAAATTTTCTAAGCTGCCTGTGCGGCAGTGAACAGCTGCGCTTTGCACGTCTTGCCTGGTCGCTTTTTCTAAGCTGCCTGTGCGGCAGTGAACGGGCCCGGACGCACCACGGGCTCTGATCGGTTTTTCTAAGCTGCCTGTGCGGCAGTGAACGAGGACGTGGTCCGCCAATCCCTGCAACGCAATTTCTAAGCTGCCTGTGCGGCAGTGAACACCGGGCGGGGCTGGACGAGGTGTTCAATGAATTTCTAAGCTGCCTGTGCGGCAGTGAACTAATAAAGGATCAGGGCGGCGGTGTAGTTGATTTTCTAAGCTGCCTGTGCGGCAGTGAACCGCTGGCGACTGGCGTGGTCAACAAAAAGAAATTTCTAAGCTGCCTGTGCGGCAGTGAACAAGGCCCCGGTGCGAAGATCAACAACACCGTTTTTCTAAGCTGCCTGTGCGGCAGTGAACTTGACTTGGGTTTTTCCCTCATCCTTCTTTTTTTTCTAAGCTGCCTGTGCGGCAGTGAACATAAAAAAACCTCGTGGTTAAAAGCCATTCATTTTCTAAGCTGCCTGTGCGGCAGTGAACGAAACCGCTTTTTTTGCCCTGGTTTCCACGTTTTTCTAAGCTGCCTGTGCGGCAGTGAACGCGGTATCAAGTGACTGTGATCGCTGAAGATTTTTCTAAGCTGCCTGTGCGGCAGTGAACCTCTGGGCGAAATCATTGGGCGGCCCCCGCTTTTTCTAAGCTGCCTGTGCGGCAGTGAACGGGTGTCATGCTGTGCCCCAGCAGCCGGGTCATTTCTAAGCTGCCTGTGCGGCAGTGAACTACGACACCAAGGCCGTGCGGATCGCTGACGATTTCTAAGCTGCCTGTGCGGCAGTGAACTCAGCGTCGTGGGTATCCGCCTCAGTGCCATCTTTCTAAGCTGCCTGTGCGGCAGTGAACCCGTATGTTGATCAGCGCGACTACGACCCCATTTTCTAAGCTGCCTGTGCGGCAGTGAACAGTGCCATCGGTGCCCCTGACGCAGCCCGTAATTTCTAAGCTGCCTGTGCGGCAGTGAACCGGCCAGGAGTCAACTATCACCATCCATGTGTTTTCTAAGCTGCCTGTGCGGCAGTGAACGAATTGCCAGAGCTTGCTCACGGTGGTAGCCTTTTCTAAGCTGCCTGTGCGGCAGTGAACGTCAGGATCAACGAGGTGGTTCTGGATTTTTTTTTCTAAGCTGCCTGTGCGGCAGTGAACGTGGGTGGCTTCCAGGGTGGTGAGAAGTTCTTTTTCTAAGCTGCCTGTGCGGCAGTGAACCCAGGTTGGCCTGCGCCCGTGACTCCAGCCAATTTCTAAGCTGCCTGTGCGGCAGTGAACTGCTTCTGCCCTGCTGTGCCCTGAATCTCTCATTTCTAAGCTGCCTGTGCGGCAGTGAACGGAGCCTGGCACTTGCTCCCGCCGGCAGTTTGTTTCTAAGCTGCCTGTGCGGCAGTGAACTTGATGGCCTTCTGTGGTCTGCGCCGCGATGATTTCTAAGCTGCCTGTGCGGCAGTGAACAGATCCTCCGGGCGGCCGGCGACCAGGGCCCCTTTCTAAGCTGCCTGTGCGGCAGTGAACCGTAAAAAAAAATACAGAACAATTTGATTTTCAAGGATCATTTGAGAATGTTAGCCCCTGGACCCTTTTCTAAAACCAATAACAAATAAAACGCTAAAACAAAGCGATACACATGAGGCAACAAAAAGGGTTTAAAACCATGGAATCGTAGCTTCGTTGCTTAATCCATATGAAGAAAATTTTCCTTTCAAAGGTTGCTTAAGCAATTCACCATGCTGCACAAACAAGCGGAATTGCTGGCCTGTGGTATGGCTTTTCAGTTGCAAAAAAGGAGAACTTAACCGCTTATCTTTGGATCTTTCCATTTGCTGAGCAGCCATGTCGGGGCTCAACCAACCTTTCTTTATAGAGCGGCGGTACAGTCGCTCAACACTGCTTTTGGTTTGCGCCCGCTTAACCACGCGATATTCGCAATTATTTGGAACTTTAGATATGCCAGACACATTGGCGTAGTCTTTCATTCCCTGGAGCCAGTTACGGTTCATGAGGCGATGTAACGACTCTTCGCGGCCATGAATTCGCAATTTTGAGTTGAGTTTTTTTCCGACCTCTGGAAAGCTGACCCCGATTTCATTATGGCCAACCTCGACCAGTGCTCGATGCAACTTAGCAAACAAGGCGTTCATCAAAACACTGTCCGGAAATTCTGGGTCTGGAAGCAGCTTTATCTCCACGTAATAATCCATAGCTACCTACCCCCATCACTCGGCTTTTTCACCAAAAACACCACCACGGACCAAAGTTGCCATCACATAGTGTTGTTGATCAACTGGCGGCACCTTGTTTTTGACAACCCACGAATCAAGTAAAGAATAAAAGTCCAATTTTTCTTTAGGTTGACGGTACGCCTTGCCACGATTGGTCACCGATCCGTAAGGCTCAACCGCAATGGGGCCGATTTCATCCGCTTCCGGATGCCAAGTATCAATGGTTCTCAAGGCATTGCCAACTTTTTGAGAATGGAGCGCCGCCACGCCATCCACCTGATACAAGGTTTTACTTTTTTTGCTGTTTCCGCCACTGTCCAACACCAACTCCTGCGAAGGAAAGACCTCCTGGCCGGCACCGATCAGCGCCCAGGCGTCTATAAGCAGAAAGGAAAAAGATTTTCCGGCCAAACCCTGACGGATGACTTCAGTCATTTCCGATAACTTCTGATCAGGCTCAGCAAAGTTGCGCAATTCGTATTGACTGGCATCAAAAGTCCACTCCGCCACGGTTTTTTGATTCTTAATATGCTGCACGCGCACTTCGATCTGCTCAGCCCCTATCCTGTTACGCCAAAGAAAGCGAGCGTTGGCTATATTCGCTGCATAGCGGCCAGCCAGTTCGCTGAAACCCTGCTCCTCCGCATAAGATTTGATAACCGTTGCCAACGCCTCCTGGTAAGCAGAATCGTTGCAAGCCGATGGTTGATCAATTTTCCCCAGTACTCGCAGAGTAAAACCAATCCTCAAAGTATCAGTATCGAATGGAAGAGCGGCCACATCCACTCTTTGAAGGTTCGGTTTTTGAATCTCGGCATCCAGCTTAGCCGGGTCATTCTGAATGCTGCTTTTCAGGCGGTTGGAAATGGTTCCCCGAACATCCTTGCTGAGAATATTCACCGGGCGCCAGTTATCAGCTTTTTCTCGTTCAGCCCAATTGCCGGCATACATCAATGCATCGGAATTTGCCAATTTACGTTCAAAAGCCAGAACAGATGCGGTTTTAACTGCCATAATCTCCTCCTCCGTATTAGATTGTTGTTTTTGCGGGATGATAATTGTTTTTACACAAATACCAGCCAGATTCAGGTTCAACATCGTACTGCCATATTAATTGTTGTATGTTTTCGAGACGATGCGGGCTTATCCACTCGCCAATGGTGTAGACCGATTCCACGAAACGAAACGGGACCGAGGGGTCTCTTGCCCTGACCACCTCCCCCGGTTTATACAAATCTGAGATACCACGGTATCCGACAGGAATCGGCACCAACCAACCCTTGCCGGGTTTGGGAATATATTGCCATTCACTCTTGTCAGTCTTTTCATTACTGTCTGGGTCAGATTTTTCGACAATCGGCCGAGATTTCAAGGCGGAGAAATCAAGCCAAGCGTCTATCGCTTCTGCTGTTGGGTACTGCTGCAGGAGTTCTTCAGTGTGTTCTGACAATAGATCAGACCGTTGCACCAGAACAAAACCGGGTAGCAATCTACGCAATTGTTTACGCTCAAACTTAGCCATTGCTCCTTCTTCTTCCGGCAAGGACAAAAGCTCCACGGCCCCAATGTTTATCACCATTCCACCAGCCAATCGTTGTTCCATCAACAACTGTTCAATCTGCTCTTTCATTTCTTCCGGATCCAAGTTAATTGGTATCTGGCCGGCACAAGAAATAACCAGCGACACATCCATGTGCATTCTGCCCTCTTCGATGAATGAGGCAGTTTCGCCTTGCTTGGTCAGTGGATTACGGGTCAGAGCAAATACGTAATCCCCCCACCCTTTTGGTTGATAAGCATGGACATGAAAATCGTGGCATATCACACCACAACCGCGCAACTCTAAGGGAATATCCTGGGGTAACTTACGGGACAGAGCGTGGACAAAACCTAAAAAATTGGATATAGCCGGAAACCCCCAGGTAACTCCGGCGACGGCATTGGCGTTTTCTACTTTTATATTCCGTAAAATCAGTAGAGTATCCATCACGCAAACACCTCCAGCTCATCGCGCAGGTCGTCTTTGAGCAAACTGAGCTTGGCAGTGAGCAAGCTTTGCCACTCACGATGTTCCATATCACCAAATTTAAGTTGATCTGACTTAAGGCGACGATTCAGCCAAAGGGCAAAACGATCCGCGATTTCGGTTTGCCAGTCTTTTTTTTCACGTTCTTGGGCAAACTCGGCATCCGTGACTGCGCGCTTAGGGTCAAGCCAAAGCTGTTCAGCACGGGAGAGACGGCATTCAGGTGATGCGCTCCAACCTTCCATCCCTGCAAGTTTCTGAATACTTGCCGCGTACTGGACAAGCAGGTCCACCAACTCATCAATATAGACCGCCCGACGCTCACGAACAGCTATATTGCTTGGCTTTTTGGCGTGTTTTTCCAGAAATCGCTGTAAATCTTTAATGACCCTTTGCCCCCGAAACCCAAAATGGTGCCATGAAAAAACTGTTTTCACCCCCAGCGGTGGTTTGGGTTTGGTTGTCCAGGAAGGCGGTGAACATTTCAGCAAAAAGGCTCTACCATGCCGGCTACTATTCAATTGGCTTATGTTTTGTGGTTTGGTGCCACCAAAGTTTTGCACAGCAGTGTTTGGGTAATCAATAACCATAGATTCGCTGAACTTATGTTCCCGTTTAGCCTTCCTGGCCTCTTTGGATTCTTCGCTGAATCTAGCTGCCGTTATACGTTCATAAAGAATTTGGGCAAATGATGATGAAAAGAGTGGTGCCACAAGATGATAACAGCCGGAATCAACCGGATAATAAAGTTGCTTTGAAAGCTTGTGCGAACCCGGCTCCTTGCTGCCTAAAACTTGCTGAAAACCTTCCAACCAAGACAACGCCTGACTCTCATCTTTTGCCAATGGCAACAAAGGAGACAAATTGCCTTGCCTGACAAATTCCACAAGAGCCACCCCATCAGCCTCAAGTTGAAGTAATCGTGCCACATCCAAAGCTGCCGCATTGCCCACAGCGTCAATGGCAGGCTTTCTCAGAGAGGCGGTACTGATCAACGAATTTTGCCGGTAATCTTTTGGCTGTAGCTCACCACCGACAGCATAGACGCTGCTACCTTTGGCATCTGAGTGAATGTATTTCAAAGCATGGGTAACTACCTGAATCTGACCTGATCGTGCAGCAGCGTCAGTTAGCCACTCGGAAGGTTCATATCGTGCCGCCAGCAATTGGCGCTTTTCCGCCTGCTCTTGTTCCAATTCCGTCAACATGGCTGTGTCGGAAAATTTTTTGCGCTCGCTGTGAGCTTTTTTGTCGAATTCTTCAAGCTTCGCCTCACCTCTAAGGCGAATGTATTCCGCGATTTTTAGCGATAATGCAGTTTGCACCATAACAACCCCCTTTGCCCAAATTTAAACCATACTGCCGTACAGGCAGCCAGCGAGGCGCATGATGTCCTAATGCAGGCCGTCATACACCCCCAACCATTCGTGATAAAACCTCTCTTCCTGTTTTTCCATCAAACTGATCACCCCAAACACTCTGCTGGCTTGTTCCAGGTCCATGTTTCGTGACTCGGCCAATTCAAGTAAAATGCGGCCTATATTGTTATCACCCCACAAAGAAACCCCCCTTCGAGCCAAGGCTACTTTGTCATGCCGGAGTATTTTCTCAGCAGGTATCAATATGCCGCGATCGTCGACCATTTTGAACTGTGGCTCATCTCCTTCCTCTTCCAGGTGAAACACATAGTCCGTGGTTGGCTGACTTCGACGGAAAGGACTGCGACGCTGCAGCTCAAAACACCAGTGGGCGTGGTGCTCCCACCAAAGTGCAGCATAACTTTTTATGCCAATATCCTCATTGCCGAACAACCGCGCTGCTATATGAGCATGTTCCAGGTCAACCAAGTTGCTCGTGAAATCCAAAGGGTTTCGCTCCCCAATTCGGGGTATAGCCCTGACAATTCGCCATTGATCACGCTCCAGCAGATCATGAAGATCATGGGAATTGAGAACGAATTTTTTCGACTCAAACCCCGGTTTTTCATAGGCCACCTGACGACCGATCAAAGCCTTATAGTTTTTGGAAAAAATCAAGAGGTTCGGTGCGGTCGGAACTTCTCTACGATGGCGCTGAATCCGCCCAGCCAACTGGATTATCGACCGCATTGAACTGGGTTCAACAATGCCCCAATCGTAATCATGATCACGTCCCACCTCCGCTACAGCTGTGGCCAACACCACAAAGATATGGTCTTTTTCTGGGTGTGCGGCGATTACTTGGCCGATTTCTCCCTTCGGATCCCAGATTGCGCCTTCCTTGTGCCGGGTTAGGGCGGCATCAAGACGCCGTTCCATGGCGGAACGAACAGCCAGCGGATGCTGGCTGTGGTAAACACAATAATGAATGTGGCAGTCAGGAGGTGGCTCTTGCAGAAAAAGCTGTTTCGCCACCGCCACCATGGGCTTTATGTTGGCCATACGCAACAGGCCAATAGAAACCCGCTGGCCGGTTTTGGGATGGCTTACAGCATGTTCGTCATGAAGTTGCAAAATTGCGCGCATGGAAGCTTCGGTTAGGGTAGCGATGGCGACTTCTTTATCGCGTTCAGGGGCACTTATTGGCAACAACTCAGCTTGCCGTATCGGCTTCCCTTGTGCCAGTGTAGCGACCCTTTTACTGATAAATTGTTCATGAGCGGCGATGAAATCTTCTTGATCGCTATGATCGCTTTGCGCCGGTCGTTCGTGCTCATCAAACCAGGCACAGCAAACTTTCAGTTTTCGATTTGGTTCGCCGTAAACATTTTGAAAAATCCGACGACCGGCTGCATAGGAGGCAAAAAGCGCCTTGATCAAGGCCGGTGGCAAGGTGGCGGAAGAGAGCAACACTCTGGATCCAAGCATTCCAGCCCAGTGAACCAGCCTGGTCAGGGCGGGGAGATCATCCAAATCAAAATCGTCAGGCTCATCAAGAACCAGATCGGAAGTAAACAGGCGAAGCATTGGAGCGATCTGCCGTCCCCCACGCTCACCTTCCGTCGCCGGCATCAGATAGTCGATAGTGCTGACTAAAATTGGTGCGCTTACAAGTTGATGCAGCTTGGGAGAACAGTTGTGCAGCCATTTGCCTATAACTCCATCATCCAACGTCCCTTCATAGCTGACATACTCCTGCTCGGAAAACAGTTCTGCTGCCGATTCGGAAGTTTCATGCCCGGCAACTTCTTCATGAAGTTGGCGTACTGCTTGGGAGCCGACCAGCACCGCTAGGTCATCATCCTGCAAATTGAGCCGTTCCCGTAAGGCACTACCTGTTTGCAGAGTCAATGTGCGCAGGCCCAGCGCCACGCTGAAACGACATCCGATTTTTTCGTCGGCCAAACCATACATTATGCGGCCATTGGCAAAAGTTTTGCCACAGCCGGTCGAGGCCATGTTAACCCCAAAAAAACCGTATTCAAAAGTTCGCCTCCTGATGCTGCAAGCAAGATCGTAAGCCTGGTTTTGCCAGCCGAAACGCTTATCGGCACTACGTTGTTTAAATTTTTTATGACGGGTAATTGCCGGTAAACTCCGCCGCAGAAAACTTAACCCTCTGGCCACAACAAGGGCATTGCGGGAGACCCCGACAACATGCTCATCCAGCTTTTGCTTTAAACTGCCGGTTTTTCGATCGGTGTTGGCAAAGGCTTTGTAACAGCTATCTTGCCAGATTGTGTTGGGCTCTCGGGAGGAATAATAATGATCGGCCAGCATCAAAACCAACCTGGCCATATGCATGGTAAACGGCTCACTCATCCAGTCTCGACCGCACAAAGCGTTGCCTGGGCGGCTCAAGGCTCTTGTGGCCAACGAACGAGCCTTACGGCACCACGTTTTGCTGCGCAAGGGCGTACCCTTAGGAAAGGACCAGATGTGCTGCTCCGTTTTTTCAAGTTTTATGGAAGCTGGTTTCCCTGAATTCCAGGCTGGGCCGAAGTCGAAACTTTTCAGCCACTGGTCTATTTGCTTCAAAGGAGGAGAGTTGCCATCTTCATCCTTACCCGGCCACTTCGGCAAACGGTGATGGGCAACGATCAGCCAACCTACAGTTTTTGCCAGCGGGGTTTTAAATGCTACAAATGGGTTTCCAGGTCGCTCGTCAAGGCCGTCTTTTATTACAGACACCAGAAGCTTCGATTCATCTTCTGCGCTGATTTGACTGAGCTTTTCCAGCCATTCACGATCTGAACAGCCAGCCACAAATGCCTGGAAAATTCGTAACGAAACCCATTCGTGGCGAAAAACTTCCTTGTCCTTGTTCTTTGGGCCAAGCTTAATTTTTGTTTGGAAAATTTTGTTTGCTTTACCAAAATCATGAAACAGTGCGGCCAACCCAGCCAGCAAAGCCATATCTTCCATGGTGTGCCAATAATTTTCCCGTTCCGTTCGGAGGACGTCAAGCATGGTTGTGTTGGTGGGCACCGCCCCATTGGCGTTGAATTTCTGAGCATTGCCAACAATCCAGAGCAACTCCGTCCTATTGGCGGCCCTGACCCAATGGCAGGCCACCGCCGTATTGCGACGAGCGTTTTTGCGCAACATTTTGCGTAATGTATGCAAACCTTCTTGAGTGATGGCGGTTTGCCAGGTACGTTCTCCTTTTCGCTCCGCAAACTGATCCAAAATCCGCCTGGTTTCGGTCAGGGCATTTTTACTGCATTGCGAAATCAGAAGAATATTCACTTACGCACCTCACTCAAAGCGGAAGCCGTATCTTTCAGACAATCAATCATGACATCCAAAGCATCAAACCGGTTGAACCCCTGGGTGCAGCGCTGCCGGAATTCCATGTCATCTTCACCGTTCATGGCAGCAATAAAGGCTTGCGGCAAAACCAGCGCATCTTTAACCAAGTCGGCTATATCAAACACCAAGCCACCTCTGCGGGTCTTGCCGTGCAATACAGACAAACCATGCGGCAGGCCAAGAACCCAAGCCGCCGTAGCCCCCAATCCATAAGCCAGATAATTGCCATGATCCAGAAAACGGTTGGCCACGTCCACCCCAGCACCTCGCTTGGAACGAGCAAAGTCACCATAACGCACGGTATTTGCCGCTATTTTGTAAAGCGCTTTAGTAAGTCTCGCTTCTTGGGCCAGAATTTCATTGGTGTCTCTTGCCTGTTCATTATTCTTGCGAAACTCGGTCAGAAGCTTTCTCAGATTTGATTCATCAACAACAAATTCATCTTCTCGTTGAATTTTCGCACCAAGCCAGTGCTTGGCAATCTGCTCCAAACGTACAAATTGAAATCTTTTGGCCGCCATAACACGTTTTTTTTCATCAAACCAAAAGCTTACCCAGTGTTGCAAGTAGTCCGTCGGTCGGTATTCGCTTTGAGAGGTTAACCACGATACGTCAACCTGGACCTCATTCGCAGCAAACAGCGGTGTTCCATCCCCGCCACAAAAACCAACAAGCACACCAGCTTTAGCTAACTCCCGCATTGCTGATTGGGTAATTGATGTACCCGTACCAAGCAAAATCGTTGTTGTATTGGCGATCGGAATGTTCCAGTACAATGATTTTCTGCCCTCTTCTGTCACATACTCAACTCGTCCACCATTGACCAGTACACGGCAATGCTCCAGGTAGTAAAGATTAGCCCTTTTAGAATGCAGAATCGTTTTCATGTCTGAGGGTGTAAAAGTTTCCATTGCAACCTCACAAAAAGAGTGATCATAAACCTGCGCGTCCCATCTCTTCGAAAACCTTTATTTTACTGTTTCGTTTTTTCCTGCTTAACACACCACCCCTGACAACTAGTGTCCTACCTCCATATTTTTTTTCGCCCGGGGGTCATTTTTTTGCTCCGCCTTTACCCGGATCGGGCTTTGGGGCGTAAACCTTCGTCATTCTGGTAATCTCCTGCTCTATTTCCGCCCGTAAAGCGGCGGGTTCCAGTACTTCGGCATCGGCGCCGTACTGCAGCAGGCGGAGTTTGATTTCCCGGTAGTCGGCCACCGGTAGGGTCAGCAGCAGGCCGCCGTCTGGCGTTTCGTCCAGGCGCTGGTCCGGGTGCCAGACCTGTTCTTTGATCCAGCGGGCACGGGCGGGGGTGAAGCGGATCACCGCCCGTGCCGGGGGTTTGCCCTGGAAGATGCCGTAGGCGCCTTCCAGTTGTGGCAGCCACTGGTCGCGGGGGTGCGGGGTGAATTCATCGTCGGTAAGGGTGGGGTTTTCCATGCGGGACAGAAGGAACTTGCGCCAGTCGTCGCGCAGGCGGCAGCGGGCCAGCAACACCCAGCTGCCCATGTAGTGTTGCAGATGATGGGGCTCCACCTCGCGATGGTTGGGGGTAGTGTCTTGTCGCGGGGATGAGTAGGTGAAGGAAAGCCGGCGACGTTCCATGAGGGACCGGGAGACCACCTTGAACACCTCGGCCTGGGCCGGGGAGTAGCCCAGCCAGGTGGCGGAGAAAAGTTCGTCCAAGTGGTACCGCAGAAAAACCAGATGATCCCCAATGAATTATCCCCAGCCATCAATTGTACTCTCGGATCTCAAAAACGCCTGGCATCTTAACCGGAAGTTGATGATAAATGCAAACCCGCCGGGCCTTAACCACTGCCACCCCTTGAGCCAGGCATTGACAATTCCCCCGGGATTTATTAGCTTCATCAGGAAGTTAAACTGGAGGACCAGATGCCGCAAAACTGGCTGGCAAAACTGCAGGACCGGCTGGATGATATCCGCTCCTGTTCGCTGAGAACCTGCATTGATATTACCGACCTGGGTTTTATCATCCTGCGCTTTACCGTGTTCTGCGGCGGTCTCGCCTGGCTACTGGTCTCCGACCTGCCCCCGGAGACGGCCTGGAATGTGGTCTGGCTTCTGCTCTTCTTCGCCGCCTACGGTGTCCTGCTGTTTTTTCTGCTCTTCTTCTTTCCGCACCGAAAAAGATTTCTATACCTGATCTCGCTGTTTTTGGACCTGTCCTTCGTCTCCATGCTGGTGTATATCTCCGGCGGCTACCAAAGCCCCTTCACCAACGGTTTTTACCTGATGACCGCCCTTTATTCCTTCTACTACGGGGTGGCTATCGGCCTGGGGGTGGCCGCGCTTTCCACCGGGCTTTATTTTATCAGTGAAGGCGTCGACTTCAGCCTCCTGCACTGGACCGACTTTTCCGTCCGGGCCGCCTTTCTGTTCCTGCTGGCGGTGCCCATCGGGATGTTTTCCCAGAAGCTGCAAAAAGACAAGGAGACCATCGAAAACTACAACCGGCAGCTGGCGGAATCTCTGGATAGTATCAAAGCCCTGCAGGATCGCCTGGTGGAGGCGGAAAAGCTGACCGCCATGGGCCGGATGACCGCCGATGTGGCCCACGAGATCAGGAATCCGCTGACCTCCGTCGGCGGTCTGGCCCGCCGGCTGTACAAGCGGCTGGACGAGGGCTCCAGCGAAAAGGAAAACGCCCGGGTGATCGTTGCCGAAGTTAACCGGCTGGAGAGTATCTTGAAGGACCTGCTGACCTTCTCCCGGGAGGCCCGCTACAACATGGACTTCCAACACCTCAACAACGCCGTGCGGGAAGCCATCGTCGTCTGGATGGAAACCTGCGAGAAGCAGGATATCAAAATAAAAGAAGAGCTGGACCCCGACCTGCCCGAAGTGCTCTGCGATACCGACCAGGTCCGGCAGGCGGTGGACAACCTGATCAGTAACGCCATCGCCTCCATGCCCGACGGCGGCGAACTCCGGCTGACCACCACCATGGAACGGCTCCACGAGGCGGATTTCGAGGTGATCTCGATCACCGACACCGGCCACGGTATCCCGCAGGACAAACTGGACATTATCTTCAATGCCTTTTATTCCACCAAGAAGATCGGGGTCGGCACCGGCCTGGGGCTTTCCATCTGCAAAAAGATCATGGAGGAGCACAACGGCCTGATCCGGGTGGAGAGTGCCATGGGCCACGGCTCGACCTTCAAGCTCTACTTTCCCTACCAGGCCCCGACGGACAGGATCCCCTGCTGGGAATTTCACCAGTGCGGCGTGGAAAAGGCGGAAGGGGCGGCCCAGTTCCGCTGCGCCGCCTACCCCCATTACGGGCGGATGTGCTGGGCGGTGGCCGGCACCTTCTGCAGCAAGAAGATCAGCGGGGCCATCGCCCAGAAATTGGGGGATTGCGAGGAGTGTGAATTCTACCAGAAGGTGGTGGTGCGCAAGGAGCTGTAAGGCCGCCCCGGGCCAGGGGCGGCAGCTCCGGGGCCACTATAGCCTGCGGGGGCCTACCGGCGCCAGGGGATGAAATCCTCGTCCCGCGCGGGGGTGGTTTCCAGCTCCACTGCCTCCCCCTCATCCCGTTGGGCTTTCACCACCGCCCGGCCCAGATCCCTTACGGACCTGCCGGCGTAGCGCATGACCAGCGACGCCGCCGCCTGTAAATCCGCCCTCACCTCCCCTTCCGGCTGCTCGGCGGCGGTTTCCTCGCCGGCAGCCCCGGCCGGGGCGGCGGCGGTTTCCTCGCCGGCAGCCCCGGCCGGGGCGGCGGGCGGTGACCGGAGAACGGCGATGGGGCCGGGGTGATCACTCAGCTTGAGCAGCCAGTCGCCGGCGGTGCGGCGGGAAAGCACCCGCTGGTTTTCCCCCTGGGTCCGTCCCAGGGCCAGGATGGAGCCGCCGGGCAACTGGAAAATCCGGCCGCTGAGCAGCAGCAGAATATCCTCGGCCCGGACCGGCCTGCCCTGCGCGGCGGCCTCGGCATAGTGATCCTGGACCCGGCGGGCCAGGTTGGGGTCGGTGAGCACGCAGCCGCCGCCGGGGGATTCATAGTCGCTGATACCGAAATGTTTGGCCAGCTCTATCTGGGGGGTGCGGCTGCGGCCCTTGAAGTCATGCAGTTTCTCCCGGTCCACCAGGCCTTCGCGCTCGGGCTTGGTGGGGGGCAGGTTGCGGGCGCACAGGGGCCGCAGGAGCAGATCATCGCAACCGCTGTCGCGCTCGATCACCCGCAGGGTGTCCCGGCGCTGGCTCATGGGGCGCTGGCCCAGGACCTCGCCGGAGATGAGAAGTTCCGCCCCCAGCTCGGTCATCATCCGCCGGGCCTCGCCCATAAGCATGATCTTGCAGTCCACGCAGGGGTTGAAGTTCTTGCCGTAGCCGTGGGCCGGCCGGGACAGCATCCGCAGGTATGGCTCGGTGAGATCCCGCAGCATCACCTCGATGCCGTACTTGCGCCGGACCGTCTGTTGATACTTCCCGGGATCCTGGAGCAGATCGGCCCCAAAAAAGGGAGTGACGAACTTGACCGCCACCACCCGGATATTCTGTTCCATGATCACCCGGCAGGCCAGGGTGCTGTCCAGGCCGCCGGAATACAATGCCAAAGCGGTGGTCATGGCTTGCCGCTCCCCTGTGCTTGGGTTGTCCCGCCCCTGTCTTGGGCGGCGCGGCTGATCAGCTCCGTGGCGTAGGCCATGGTCTTGTCGGTGACCGCCTCGCCGGAGAGCATCCGGGCCAGTTCCGCCGGTCGCCGGTCGGCGGGCAGATGGCTGATCTCGGTTACGGTCCGCCCCTGGCGCTGGCTTTTGCCCACCACGTAATGATCGTCGGCCCCGGCGGCGATCTGGGGCAGATGGGTGATGCAGATCACCTGGTGATGCCCGGCCAGCTGGCGGATCTTGCGGGCCACCGATTCGGCGGCCTTGCCGCTGATGCCGGCGTCGACCTCGTCGAAGACCACGCTTTCCACCCGGTCCTGGCGGGCCAGAACGCATTTTAAGGCCAGCATCAGGCGGGAGAGTTCACCGCCCGAGGCCACCTTGGCCAGGGACCGGAGTTCCTCGCCGGGATTGGCGGAAAAGACGAATTCCGGTTTATCCCAGCCCTGGCGGGTCAGGCGGGAAAGATCGCCGGGGGGAATCTTCACCGCGAAACGGGCCTGCTCCAGGGCCAGGGACTCCAGCTCCGCCGCCACCCGGGCGGCGAAATCTTCCGCCACCCGCCGCCGGGCCTGGGAAAGTTCGGCGGCCGCGGCCTCAACTTCCGCTTCCCGCCGGGCCGCTTCCCCTTCCAGGTCAGCCAGGGCGGCCTCCATGTTCTCCAGGGTCTCCAGCTCCGCTTCGGCCTTTTGGGCAAAAGCCACAACATCCTCCAGGGTAGGGCCGTATTTTCGTTTAAGCTTCTGGAGCTGGTCGATCCGGGCCGTCACCTGATCCAGGGCGGCGGGATCGCTGGGCAGGTTTCCCAGGTAACGGGTGAGTTCCAGCTGGGCATCTTCCAGTACGTACGATGCCCCGGCCACCTCCTCGGCCAGTTTGGCGATCCCTTCATCGCGGGCGGCCATTTCCTGGAGGTTTTTGCGCACCGTCGCCAGGGGGGTGGCGATTTTCCCGGCCAGGGTGTCGGAGCTCTTGCGGCCCAGCTCGATGAGGCTGGTGGCGTCCTTAAGCCGATCCCGCTGGTTGGCCAGGCGTTCATCCTCCCCCGCCTCCGGAGCCACCTCGGCAATCTCCCGGCTCTGGAAGGAAAGAAAATCCCGCCGCTGCTCCTTGTCCTGTTCCTGCTCCCGCAGCTGTTTAAGGCGATTTTTCACCTCCTGCCACTGGTCATAAAGGAGGCTGAAACGGCGCCGCTGTTCCAGCAGGCCGCCGGCGGCGTCGATGCACTCCAGATGGTAGCGGGGATGAAGCAGCTGCTGATGATCATGCTGACTGGCCACACTGACCAGGTGTTCGACAATGCCGCCCACGGTGGCGGCGGTGGCCATGGAGCCGTTGAGGTAAAAGCGGCTCTTGCCTTTGGCGCTGATTATTCTTTTCACGATCAGCTCGCCGGGCCGGGCGGCCGGGTCGGCTTCCCCGCCCTCCTCTCCGGCCACGGGCTCGACCCCGGTGTCGCCCAGAATCCGGAGCAGATCCTCGTGGTCGGGGTCGAACTCGAAAAAGGCCTCGACCATGGCCTGTTCCGCCCCGCTCCGGACCCAGTCCGCCGAGGCCCGGCCCCCGGCCAGGAGATGAATGGCCTGCAGGATTATCGACTTGCCCGCCCCGGTTTCCCCGGTAAGCACCGCCAGCCCCTCCCCGGTGGAAAGGCGCAACTCTTCCACCAGTGCCAGATTTTTTATCCAAAGTTCCTTGAGCATTTTGCCAAAATACCGTATCTTTTTGAAATTGCAATAAAAGGTGATAAACTGTGGCGTTTTTCCGGGAGCAAAGTTATCATTGCAGGGTAACGCAACTTTTTTGCTCCGCAGGGTGTCTCAACATATATAGGTGCAAGCCGGCAACGCCGCAACCACGGCGACAGCCGGCGGTTGCCCAACAGGCTTCACCTGGCTTATACCATATATCGCCGGCGGGCAACCCCGATCACGGGGCCGGACCCCGGCCAATTTACCGATGCCTTTAATATTTATGATGAATTTTTTATTTGCGGCACCACAACGTATTCTGGTCTGGCTGTCGGTTTTCCTGATGCTGTCCGCAAGCCTCATCCAGCCCACCCCGGCTTCGGCCCTTTCGGTGCAGGAGGAGAAAGAGCTGGGCGAGCATTTGCTGACCCTGGTCCGCAAGGAATTCAGCTTTGTCGATGAACCGGATGTTTCCGCCTACATCCGCGGCCTGGGCGAGGAGATCCTGGATGTCGCCGGCCGGCAGCCCTTTAATTACAACTTTTTTGTCATCAACAACCGGGAATTCAACGCCTTTGCCGCCCCCGGCGGCCTGATCGTTATTCACTCGGGCCTGATCGAGGCCACCGAAAGCGAAGACCAGCTGGTCAGCGTCATGGCCCACGAAGTGGGGCACGCCGCCAGCCGCCATTACGCTTCTCGCCTGGAGAAAAACCAGCGGGTCAACCTGGGCGCCACCGCCCTGGCCCTGGCGGGGATGATTCTTGCCGGCAGCAGCGCCCTGGGCCAGGCGGCGGTGGCCGGTTCCATGGCCGGCGGGGCCACCATGGGCCTGAAGTTCAGCCGCCAGGATGAAGAAGAAGCCGACCGCCTGGCCCTGGGCTGGATGCGGCAGATGGAACGCGACCCCTCGGAGATGGTGGAAATGTTGCGCACCATGCGCAACATCAGCCGTTTCCGCCGGGCCCAGTTGCCGGCCTACCTGCTGACCCACCCCGAACCGGAGCGCCGTATCGCCTACATCGAAGACCGGCTTTACATGGATCGCCTGCCCACCACGATCCAGCCCCGGGAAGGCGACGAGGATTTCGAGTTCGATTTTCACCGGGTGCGGCAACGGGTCTTCAGCCTGACCCATCAACCCCAGGATCTGCTGCCCGCCCTCCGCCATCGCCTGCGGGATGGTGACGAAGACCCCGCCGACTTCATGGCCCGGTTCGGACTGTCCCAGGTCTATCTGGCGGAGAGGCAATACACCAAGGCCCTGGAGGAAATCCGCAAGGTCATCGCCCGTTTTCCCGACCAGCCCATTCTCCTGGCGGATATGGCCATCATTCTCTTTGAAGCCGGCCATGGCGAAGAAGCCCTGGAAAAGCTGGCACAAGGGGTGCAGCGGGACCCGGACAACCCTTATATCCTTTTTCATCGGGCCAGGATACTTCAAAAAATGGACAAACTGGATGAAGCCCTGCCCATCTATGAAAAGCTCCTGGAAAAAACCCCGGACCACAGCCGGCTGCATTATCGTTACGGCCAGGTCCGCTCCGAGCTGGGCGACCAGGCCGCGGGACATTACCACCTGGGACTTTACCACTGGTACCAGGGCAGCGTCCGCATGGCCCGGCATCATTTGAATGAAGCCATCGAACAGGACCGGGAAGATGGTGCCATCCAGCACAAGGCCCGGCAACAGCTGGACGAAATCGCCCGCATGCAGGAAAAATAAGGGCATGGTATCGGGCACCCTGCAACAATGAACACTGGCAAGCAAACAGCCAAAAAAGCCGGCTTTGGCCGCACCGGCCCCGAGACCCCCCTGGCCGAGCGGATGCGGCCCGAAAGCCTGGAGGACTTCGTCGGCCAGCGGCACCTGCTGGCCGACGACAAGCTGCTGGCCGGCCTGAGCCGCCACGGCTATCTTCCTTCCCTGCTGCTCTGGGGCCCACCGGGATCGGGCAAGACCACCCTGGCCCGGATCCTGGCCGGGGGTAGCGGGGCGGATTTCGTCTTTTTCTCGGCGGTGCTCTCCGGGGTCAAGGAGATCCGGGAGATCGTCGAGCGCAGCCGCCGATTGCGGGAAGAAAGCGGCCGGGGCAGCGTGCTTTTCGTCGACGAGATCCACCGCTTCAACAAAAGCCAGCAGGACGCCTTCCTTCCCCATGTCGAGGCGGGCCTGATCACGCTGATCGGGGCCACCACCGAAAACCCTTCCTTCCACGTCATCGCCCCGCTGCTTTCCCGCTGCCGGGTCATCGTTCTCTACCCCTTGAACGCCGATGATCTGCGGGTCATCCTGGACAGGACCCTGGTTGACACCGAGCGCGGGCTGGGGGAGCTCAACCTTGGCATCAGCGACGAGGCCGCCAACCACCTGATCAACATCGCCGACGGCGATGCCCGAAACCTGCTCAACAGTCTGGAAATCGCCGCCGCCCTGGCCCTGGACCAGGCCAGTGGCAGCGATGAAATGTCGGAGCCCCGCATCGAGCTGGCCACGGTGGAAGAGGCCATCCAGCGCCACAGCCTGCGCTACGACGCCGACGGCGAGGAACATTACAACCTGATCTCCGCTCTGCACAAGAGCCTGCGGGACAGCGATCCCGACGGTGCCCTGTACTGGCTGGGGCGGATGCTGGCCGCCGGCGAGGAACCGCTTTACATCGCCCGCCGCCTGATCCGCTTCGCCTCCGAAGATATCGGCAACGCCGACCCCCAGGCCCTGGGCCTGACCGTCCAGGCCCGGGAAAGCTATCATCTTCTGGGCAGCCCGGAAGGTGAACTGGCCCTGGCCCAGGCGACGGTTTACCTGGCCACCGCTCCCAAAAGCAATGCCGTGTACGCCGCCTATAACCAGGTGCGGGCCACCATCAAAAAAAGCGGCAGCCTGCCGGTCCCCCTGCACCTGCGCAACGCCCCCACCAGGCTGATGAGACAGCTCGATTACGGCAAGGACTACCAGTACGCCCACGACGACCGGCTGGGACTGGTGGACCAGGAGCACCTGCCGGATCAGCTGGCCGGCACCAGGTTCTATCACCCCACCAATCGCGGCCATGAAGCCCTGGTTAAGGAACGCCTGGAGAAATGGCGCCAGATACTGGCCCAGCGAAAAAACGGCACCAACAACCCCGGAGGCAAATGATGATGTACGGCAGAACCCTACTGGTATCCACGGCGATGGCGATTTTCACCCTGCTGGCCGTGCTGCCGCCGGCGGAGCCGACGGCCCGGGAAGCTGATGCGGCGGAAGAGGGTAAAAGTCCGGCCGAGCTGCTGCTGTTTTACTCCAACGACGTCCGGGGCGAACTGGAACCCTGCGGCTGAGCCAGTGCCCAGCTGGGCGGTCTGCCCAGAAAAGCCGCGCAACTGGAACTGGCCCGGAGCCGGAAGCCGGACCTGCTGGCCCTGGACGCCGGGGCCCTGCTCTTTGAAAGGCCCCGGCTCAACCCGGGCCTGCGCCTGCAGGACCGGACCAGGGCCCGGGCCATCGCCGAGGCTTACCGGCTCATGGGTTATGACGCGGTGGGCGTCAACGCCCTGGACCTGGCCGCCGGCCTGGATTTTTTGCGGGAACTGGCCGCCGACCAGCCCCCGGTCTGGCTCAGCGCCGATCTTATGATCCCCGACGAGGACCGCCCGCCCTTCCCTCCCGGATATGTCTTTAGTCGTGGCGAGCTTGATATAGGCGTCATCGCCCTGACCGGCGCCCTGCCCCCCGGTGCCGTGGGCGACGGCGAACCGGAACTGGAGCTGCGCCCCTGGCCGGAGGTATTGCCGGAACAGATACAGTATTTCGGCGCCCAAAGTGATATTTTAATCCTGCTCTCGGGTCTGGACCGGGAAGACAACGAAGCGATCGCCGACGAGTTTGCCGAAATCCATCTGATCCTGCGGGCCGGCCGGGATACCGATGCCAACCTGCGCCCCCGGCGGGTCAACAACACCGTGCTCACCGCCGTCGGCCGCCAGGGCAAGCGCCTGGGAATAATGGACATCGCCTGGACCCCGGACCAGATCTGGTTCGACCAGGACTTGGAGCAGCTGGCGGAAAAACGCCAGGAACTGGACCGCCAGAACTGGCACTGGCGCAGCCTGCAACGCTCCCGCCAGGCGGGGGAAGGCCAGCGCCACCAGACCGAGGACCGGGAGTCCGACAAGGTCTACCGGCAACGGATGGCGGAATACGAAGAAGAACTGCGCCAGGAGATCAGGGCTCTGGAAAAGGCGGTGGCAAAACTGGAGAAAACCGCCGGCCAGCGCCGGGTGGGCAGTTTCGACAACCACTTCATCGCCCTGGACAATGATTACCCCGAAGATGAAGAGATGCTCCGCCTGGTGGAGGCCACCAACCGGGAGATAAATGAGATCGGCCGCCGCCAGGCTCGTGGGCAAAGCGAAGCCGCCGAGCGAGCCCCGGCGACCGGCCAGGAATCTTCCCCCTACCTGGGCTGGGAGGCCTGCGCCCAATGCCACCGGCAACAGGCCGACAACTGGCGGCAGACCCGTCATGCCCGGGCCTACGAAACCCTGGAAGAAAAACAGCGCCAGTACGACCCGGCCTGTATCTCCTGCCACGTCACCGGCACCTACGAGGATGAGACCCGGGCCATGGCCCTGCCTTCCGGGTTGCGGGGCGTGGGCTGCGAGGTCTGTCACGGTCCCGGCCGCGACCACGTCCAGGCCCGCCAGGGGAATCAGACCTCGGATGGCGACACCGCAAACATCACCCGCACCCCCCGGGACCGGACCTGCCAGCGCTGCCACACCCCGGAACAGAGCCCGGACTTCAATTTCTCCGACGCCATGGGTTACTACGAAGACCTTTGCCGGCCACCGGGATAACCACCAGCAGCCCATTGCAAAAAATTGGTCCTACAGGCCAAAAAACCGCTTCGATTTCTGGTTTTTGATCACCAGCAGGGGTACTTTCAGCTCCAGGTTGTAGAAGTTACCCAGCATGTTGCCCAGCATCGTGGTGGGCGAGGAAACCGCCCCGGCAGCGCCGACCACGATCAGCTCGACCGCCTCTTCAACAGCGGTTTCGTATACTTTTTCCGCCTGGTTCTCGGTCGGATCCACTTCCTTGAAAAAACACTCAATACTGCCGGGGGAGAGATTAAAACTCTCCAGAAATCGGTCGAAGCGCTTTTTGAAGTCCTCCTGCCGCGTTTCCGAGGCAGTGACCGTGGTGGCGGGGAAATAGGTCTGGGTGTTGTCGTAGATGAAATGACAGATCAGCTTCGCCCCGGTTTTCTCGGCCAGGCTCAGGGCCCGCTTGAAAGCGACCTCTGATTTCTTGGAGCAGTCAATGGCGCAAAGGATCTTGTTGACGGAAGCTTCGGCCATCTCGGGAATGTACATGATGTCGCAGTCCACGCCCGAGGCGATTTTATGCCCGTAGCGGCACTGGTGGTTGGCCCCGTACTTGTGGCCGATAAGCAGCAGGTCGGCCTCGGTCTCGCTGATAAAATCTATAACCGCCTTGGCCGCATTTTCGGGCTCGACCCGGGTGTAGACGTTTTTCGGCCTGGCATCGCTGAAACTGTCCTCGACCACTTCTTTTATTTTTTCGTTGATGAAGGCATACAATTCAGCTTCATCGGGAAGCTCCCGGCCGCCTTTTTCCGGCAGGTCGTATTCCTGGATGACATGGAGAAAATCGATCTTTTCAGCCTCGACGATTCCCCCCACATAATCCGCATAGCGGATCACCACCGGGTCGATGTAGGTCAGGTCCAGAAGCGCGGTTATATTTTTTATCCTGTTCATGTCTTTATTTATAAACCATTCTTTTCCTGCTTGAGCAGGTTTTTGACAATATCCTGGTAGGATTCTTTTTCGACGGCTTTTTCGCGGAGCTCATCCTTTTCGTATTCTATCTCAAGGCCTTTCCACAAGCTGTAACCAAGAATAATCAGGATCGCCGCAAAGGGCAAACCGGTGATGATGGCCGCCGTCTGCAGCGCCGTGAGCCCTCCGCCGATCAGCAGCACCGCGGCCACGAAACCCTGGATTACGGCCCAGAAGAGCCGCTGGGTAATCGGCGAGTTCAGCTTGCCGCCGGAGGTGAAGGTGTCGATGACCAGGGAGCCGGAGTCCGAGGAGGTCACAAAAAAACTGATCACCAGCATGATGGCGGCGATGTTGGCCACCAGGGAGAAGGGGAAATTCTCCAGCAGGGCGTATATCGAGATCGCTACGTCTTCCTTCACCGGTCCCACCAGGTCGGCGACCCCCTGGAGCTCCAGCAGCAGGGCCGAGCCGCCGAAGGCGGTGATCCAGACAAAGGTGATAATGGTGGGGATGATCAGAACGCTCAGAACGAATTCCCGCACCGTGCGCCCCTTGGAGATACGGGCGATGAACATGCCCACAAACGGCGACCAGGAAATCCACCAGGCCCAGTAAAAGACCGTCCACGAGTTCTGCCACTGGGTTTGCTCAAAACTTTCCGTCCAGAAGCTGATGGCGAAAAAATTGTCCAGATACGCCCCGGTGTTCTGCAGAAAGCCGCCCAGAATGAACACGGTGGGGCCGAAAATCAGCAAAAAGATCAGCAGGATGGCGCCCAAATTCATGTTGAGTTCAGACAACCGCTTGACTCCGCGGTCCAACCCGGAAGCTACGGACAGCGACACCGCCAGGGTGATGACGGCGATGATCAGGACCTGAATATTGGTGGACGACGGCACGCCGAACAGGTGGTTCAGGCCGGCGTTGACCTGCTGCACCCCGAATCCCAGGGAGGTGGCCAGACCAAAGAGGGTGGCCAACACCGCCAGGACGTCGATGGCGTCCCCCCAGATTCCATGGACCCGGTCGCCCAGCAGCGGGTAAAAAACCGAACGGATGGCCAGGGGAAGCTGGCGATTGAAGGAGAAAAAGGCCAAGGCCAGGCCGACCAGGGCATAGATGCCCCAGGGATGCAGCCCCCAGTGCAGAAAAGTGGTTTTCATGGCCAGGGTAGCCGCTTCCAAGGTGGCCTCGGGACCGTGGGGCGGCTCGACAAAATGATAAACCGGTTCGGCCACGCTCCAGAAGAGAATGCCGATACCCATGCCGGCGGAAAACAGCATGGCAAACCAGGATACCCGGCCGAATTCCGGCACCGCGTTCTTGCCGCCCAGCCGGATACCGCCGTACTTGCTGAACGCCAGGTACAGCATGAAAAAGAGGTAGCTATTGGCGGAGATGATGAAGAACCAGCCAAAATTGTCGGACATCCATTCCTGAATGGCGGCGAACACCTCCTTCATGGGCGCGCCCACGATCAGGGTGACGGCAATGAATAAAACCGCAAGCATGACCACCGGCAGGAACACCGGGCGATGCACGTCGAAAAAACGGTTTTGGGGCGGAGCGTATTTGGGGTCGGTCGTGTCTTCAGTCATAATCGCTTATAATTGTCAAAAAAAAGCGGGAACCAGGTTTCAACTCACCGGGTTCCCGCCTTTTACAGCTAGAGACCAGTATGTGGCGGTCTAAGGCCGGGTTTAATTATGCCCCGAAAGCTTTCTGCAGGGGCGGTACGGTCTGCTTTTTACGGCTCATCATGCCGTCAACCCACATGGTGCCGTTGCTCAGCTTGCCACCAAAGGCCTGCTCGATGATCGCCGGTTCATCGGAGAACACCAGCAGCTCGGAGCCTTCCTTGACCACGTCGGTGAGCATCATGATCACCGAATGCCGGCCTTCGGCCTTGACTTCTTCCAGGCCCTTGACCAGGTCATCGCGGATATCGGCAACCTGATCCAGGGTGGCCAGCTCCAGCTGGCAAATGCCGAGCTTCTTGCCGCCCATATCAAAATCCTTGTAGTCACGGAAGATCAGATCCCTGATCGGTACTCCTTCAACGCCGGACTTGGCCTTGAGCATGTCCATGAACAGGGCGTCGGTATCGGTAACTCCGGCCAGAGCGGCCAGGTCCTTGCAGGCGGCCTTGTCTTCGTCGGTGCAGGTGGGCGACTTGAAGTTGACGGTGTCGCTCAAAATGGCGCTGAGCATGCCGCCGGCGATGTCCTTGGGCAGTTCAACGTTGTTGTTTTTGTACATTTCATGGAGCACGGTGCAGGTGCAGCCCACGGGTTTGGCGTAGAAGAAGATCGGACCGCCGGTGGTGATGTCGCCGATCTTGTGGTGATCGACGATGGCGATGATGTTGGCGCTCTGGATGTTGTCCGGGGCCTGGCCGATATCGCTGAAATCCACCAGGGCCATATCCTTGTCGGCGGCGTCGGTCAATACCTCGGGAGTGGGCAGGCCGAACCGCTCCAGCACCAGAGTGGTTTCCGGGCTGAGATTGGCGGACTGGGCTACCGAGACCGCGTCGGTGCCGGTGGCCTTGAGGTAATGGGCAAAGGCGATGGCGGCGGCCACGGAGTCGGTATCGGGGCTGGAATGACCTACAACATAAACGGACATACTGGTTCCTCCTTTTTAATTACTGGTAATTGGGTTTTATTTATGATCAACGGACATTGCCAAACAATTATTAATTGATGGGAAAGATAGTGGGCCTCCCGGCTAACGTCAAGGGAAAATATCCCCACTATGTTTGGAATGACTTTTTTTGCTTGCCTTTGTCACACGCCAGTGTTATACATATGTGATGTTTTATTAGACGCCGAAGTTGTGCAGCATTTTTTGTGATTACAAAATTACGAAGAAGGAAACCGCACACCATTAAATTGACCGTGCGTTTTTTAGTTTGTAGCAACGGAGGCAAGCCGGGATTAAACGGTGGTTTTACCAGCTGATTCCGGTGAACTTATTAAGTGGTCCAGAAGACCGCGTTCAGCACGAGGAGTAGCAGATCATGGCAGAAGGTACAGTAAAGTGGTTCAACGATGCAAAAGGTTTTGGCTTTATCGCCCAGGACAGTGGCAGTGACGTTTTCGTACATCACACCGCCATCCAGGGCCAGGGCTTCAAGTCTCTACAGGAAGGAGCCCGGGTCGAATTCGAGATCGTTGACGGTCCCAAGGGCCCGGCGGCCAACAACGTTCGTCAGCTCTAGGATTATCTAGTCCTGAATCCACAAAGCCCCGTACCTTCTCGGTACGGGGCTTTTTTTTGTCCTTTAATCGCGCTTGCTCCAGGCTCTCCCCCCGTAAGATCAATTAACATTCACGATTAACATTCAATTGTTGCACTGCGGAATATGCTTAGCTATTCTTCTAATGACCGTGTTTTGTGTAATCGCTTACGGCCACAGATATTCCATTGCCTGTAATTACAAATATTGCCACAAGGAGGTTTGCCATGACCGTTGCCAAGTCTGATTTTGACCGGGCGCTGGCGGTGGGACGCCCACCCAATATCACCGCTTTGTTTCCCAACTCCCGGGCCCTGATCGTCAGCGGCAAGGTGATCGACCGGGCCATGCTGGCCAGGGGCCGCTGCCTGACTATCGCCGCCAACGCCCGCAATCCTTTTGTTATCCGCGGCACCCTGGCCGCGGCCCAGCGGGCCAACGCCGCCGTCATCATCGAGATCGCCCGTTCCGAGGGCGGGGCCAACGCCTACTGCCCGGTCAATTACTGGAACATGGCCACCCTGGTGGACGCGGCCATGAACGAAATGGGAATCACCGTCCCGGTG
>LKMJ01000750.1_pt1 | contig 26503 bp, 29 predicted proteins | sample 643391 | NCBI WGS metagenome assembly LKMJ01 (sample SAMN04112250, study PRJNA286221) | soda lake metagenome | biome: soda lake; feature: Kulunda Steppe; material: water; isolation source: sample PL-Br10 brine of Picturesque Lake | place: Russia: Kulunda steppe | collected 2010-07 | reverse complement strand
GGCAAGATGCGCCCCAACAGCATGAACAGCCCCCCACAGTGGTTGTTTAACTCGTTTTCTTGGATAGTCTTCTGACTGAGCAGTCAGACTATCTATGAATTTCTCCAACAGAACCCCTCTATCACTTGTTTGCTGTAGAAACATTCGTTTTCGACCGTTTCTAGGCCCGTCTGTTGTCCCTTCTGTAGATCTCATAAACACACTCAACTTATGGCTTTCTACCCCTAATAGTTTTCATAGTTACTCCACTAATATTCAATATGACGTTCACACCATCAGAAGAGAAGTTAGCAGATGACATCGCTAATGAAGTCAACTCCGCGATCGAACATAATGACGTTGTTCTCTTTATGAAAGGAAATGAGTTGATGCCGCAATGTGGGTATTCAAGAACTGCACTTGATCTCCTCCAACAGTATTGCGATGATGTTGAGATCGTGAACGTCCTTGATGGGCATGTTGAGCAGTACCGCAATGCACTTGATCAGCACAGTGATTGGACAACGATCCCGCAAGCATTCGTCGAAGGTGAGTTCATCGGTGGAGCTGATGTTTTGTCGCAACTTGATGAGAAAGGAGAGCTTAGTGATGTGCTCGGTGAAGAAGCAAACACTGCGCCTTTTTGAAGCTGGTTGAGACTGCGAAACTCAAATCGGGAGTGGTTCTCCAAGATCTTCTTCAATATCTTCTCGAATATATTGTTTCCGTTCATGACGGGCATCCCATTTGTTGAACAGATCATACGTTTGGATGAGTTCGAGCCTACGCTCCGCTGGTGGATAAACGGCGTCAGCATCGTCAACCCCGATCGTTGTTAGTCCAAGCCGTTCTTCATCAAGGAGATCCTCTATCTTTTCACGATGATCAAACTCCGACACAAGACGGCTTGGTGTTGGGTACCCGTATCGAATGCTGCCTGAATCACGAATGAACTCTGTCTCTATGACTTGTATTAATTCGCTTTTTGAGAGTTCTCTGCGATTATTGTGCCATTCACTGAGCCCAAATAACCCGTCATTCGTTTTATTTATTTCTTCGCCGATGCAATGTTCGCATACATACTGGTCATCACGGCCGACCTTTTTAATCAAGTAGTGAGCTGTCGTTGCTCTTCTGCATGTCTCACATGCTGATGGCTCCGGTGAATTGTCTATCTTTAATTCCATAATTTGGTTTGTATCTACGATTTAATTAGCACCAATTGTTTATCTTTATTTAAACGGCCCCTTTGCAATCACTCGTTTTCTCATCTTTCGTTTCATCTGCTAAGTAGTTACGTTGCCACCACTCGTGATGTTCAAGATTGTATTTATCTATCAATTCACGTTTTTCGTTGCCCTCGATCGTATTTAGCCCCGGAGAAGCATATTTTCGTCTAAGGTCATCAAGTCGCCGCATGTCACGCTCGAATGTAGCGAGTCCGATATCACCGTCTGCCTGCTCACGGATACGTTCATCAAAGACCGAGGGGGTAGACCCTTGTCTTCCCATCATCGATGCTCTCTGGTCAGTAGATGGATCATCAATTTCAGTGTTCACCCCGTGCCGGTGCTGTTCGACGATCACGTCAACTCCATCATGGTTTTCAGCAAAGTACAGCCAGGCTTGTGCGAGTCCTTCAAGAATTTCTGGTTTAATCGATTGGTGAATATCAGCTCGCCTATCAATATCGTTGAACAGGATAGCAAACAATGTATGCATTGATCGCTTGTCATCAGGGACTGATGGGACATCAAGCTCATCATGAAGGTCTGAAAGTCTGTACTCTTTTGGAAGGTATGGTCTACTAGTCATGGTTTGAGAATTCAATTACTGTGGTGCCTCGATCTATGCCGTACCTCTGTGTGGCAGAGACTGCGCTTCATACATTTATTCTAGCGCATTACGCCTTTTGTGATGGGATTAACTGATACGAGGGCCTTTCCGGTAGTCATAAATCCGGTCATCACCGCGAGCAGAGAGTGACTCCGATGGTTCAACAGGCAGTCCGTAGTCGAATACCTCTAATTCACCGTTTCGTTTCCCGATCGTGTGGATATCTAATTCGATTGCATCCCAGTCATGGTTATATAGCGATAGTTTCGTTTCATTCATGAACTCTTCAGCGACACCGTATGGGATTTCTTCCTCGTTAGTTGTTACGGTTGGCATGACTAAGAGCCGCCCATTAGCGTGAATGGACTCAACTGGTGTGAATCGGTGCTGTAGTGACTCCGGGAGATTATCCCATGTCCAGAGTTCTTGTTGGTTTTGCGAAACACCATCAATTGAGAATCCAGCTTTATTTCGTGGGGAGTACAGTGCGATCTTCACAACGAATTGACCGAAACAAGTGTGAGTGACGGCCACTCTCCCTGTTCCTTTACCGATAATGGAAAATTCGGTGTTTTCTTCGAGATCTTTAATTGCTTGTTGTTTTGTCTGTAACGCTGTCACTTCGTTGTTCCCGTGTTGGAACGCTTCTTTTGCTTCGTCAAATGTTGTCCGGGCAGTGTGTTCTAATGTGTTGAGAAGGTTAGTGGGGATCATAAGTTCTGATTTTGTCTGTTGTGTTGAGAGTGTTTGAGTGTTTTTGGAATAGGTGATAATTCTTTTTATAGTAGATGATTCTGTTGGCGGTGTTTGTTCTGAGGGCGAGCAGGAGTTCTTCTTTTTCTCCACCTTTATCTGGTTTGAGATGCGTAAAAGTAAAAGGATAGTTGTTTCGATCAGCAGACAAAAAGAAAGACCGGTCAACTAATCAGGAGGTCCGCTACTTCGTTTGAAGCACTCTCAACCCCACCCTCTGGATTATCCACAAATGCAATTGGAGTACGACTGACAGCTGCAAACGTTGTTGCCATTGTACTCGCTACATCCTGTTGGTCATCTAGCTCATCAACAGAAATGATATCTCGATCACGACTACTGTCTGTCGCTCGCCGCGCTGCGATCTCTCCACCCGAAGCTCGCACAAAAATGAACTGATCTGGATTCACTGTTACTACGTCACTTTGTGAGAAACCAGGTCGAAATCCGTAAGGCGTCTTGAGAGCTGCGTGCGTATCAATTACATAAACTGTTTCGCTGCCTCCATCAGTGACCAGTGATTCAATATGTTGTGCTGTGTAATCCTGTAAGGCGTCGTATTCTTCTGGACCCAAATCAGTAATTTCATCCCGGTTATGGACCAGGTCCTGTCGTTTCCCCTCTTCTAAAAGGAGTGTTCCATAGGAAAGATACTCAACCGGTTGGTCAATGACTTCTGTTGCATTTTCGATGAGTGTAGTCTTACCGACACCAGTCAGTCCGACAATAATTACTAATCGGTTACGATTATTACTCATTGTACGTAATATCTATTAATCACTGTAGGGGTTATTTTTTCGTGGATTACGTTGTGTCTTCAATTGCTTGCTCAAGATCCGGGCGTTGGGTCATACCGGTAAACCGTTTCTTGACATCCCCGTCATGTTCAATAACAATCGATGGGACTGATTTGACCTGATAGGAATTCGTCTCTTCAACATCCTCTTCAATGTCGTACCGTTCGACAGTCAACTTTCCGTATTCGTTTTCAAGATCCTCAACGATAGGTTTCTGTTGTTTGCAGGGCCCACACCATTCTGCTTGGAAGAATTTCAGTGTTGTCATGGTTGCACGTTGATGAAAGGGTGAAGGGAATTAAGTTGTTTGTATTTATTGAACGCTGATTCGATACTGTACGTCTCGGAAATCGCCAAGTGGAGCGTTAGTCGCTCTGAATTCGTGGCGCAAGCATGTACGTCACGTTACCAGCACCTTCAGCGAAGTCGAAGTGCAGCTTCACAGGGAACTCCTCACCGAGATCCAGCGTCACTGCTGCATCGCTCGGCATCGAATTCACCATGTCTTTGAGATATTCAAGACTGTAAAGAGAGTTTGCCTCTCCTTCTTGAAGATCGATGAGATCATCTCGTTCAAGATTCAGATCAACATCATCAGTGTCGCCTTCGGCTGCGATATGGAACGTTTCATTTTCTTCACTGACTGATAGGGAGATGTGGTCACTCACCATATCTGCCGCGGTGATCCCACGATCCAGGTCATTCACTTCGATGACAACCTCTGCTGGTAGATCGAGGTCAGGGACATCGGGCTCTTCTCTGATACTGTCTGGATCGATCAGCGCAAGGTTGTACGTCAGCCCGTCGGTTTTGATGTTCAACTTCCCAATTTCTTCGTTCAGCTCCATTGCAATGGTACCGTCAGATTCTGCCATTCCAGCAATGTCACTGAGTCGTTCAAGATTCACACCGATAACACTCCCTGTTGGATTGTACGCTTCGAATGCGTCAGGGGAGACACGCAGATCGACCATTCCGACATTTGCTGCGTCAACCGCACGGATAACGAGACCTTCTTCGTCGAGATGAATTTTGCATTCATCAACGAGAGCTCCGATCGCGGTGAGCGTTTCTTGAAGAATTGATGCTTCGACGATCGCAGTCACGTCGTCAACGTTTTCAGTGCTTGTGTCACTGCTTTCGTTTGTTTCAGTGTCCTCTTCTTCGTTCGTGATACTGTCTTCTTCTTCTGCTTCGTTTTCTGCTGCCATAGTTATGTTGTATACCGGGAGGGTATTTTAATTTTGGATTGTTTCCGCGGCGCTGAATTGCTACCATGAATCAGGAGTTGGTGGCATGTGTAACGCACGCGAGATCATCCAGTACTGTTTAATTTGTTCAGTAACTGTGTGTTTCGCAGGCGACAAGCCACGGTGTATTGTGTCTACTGTGACTGTGCCGCGCTCCACTACCTCCTTTGAGCGCGGCACCATTAACTATGATGACTGAACTCTTGTTTCACTGCTTTTCTTGATTGTGGTGGTATTTTCAGAAGGTCTGTGAAAATAGCTTTGAAGGATCCATTGATGGCACTTGAGTAAATCCAAGTTGAGTTCTGTGATCAATTAATTTGGTTCAAAAATCCCTGTTAGTGTCGTATCAACAGTGAGAAAGTCATATGTTGTGGTTGCCCCCCACCCATCACGAATAGTGAATTCTCCGCCTTCGACCGGTAGTTCTTCGTATTCAACGAGGAGTAATGAAATGAGGTATGTTTCTTCTTCATAACAGATGTCCTCAATCGGTTCTTGACTTGTCACCGATACGTCGATGGTGAACTCATCATTCCGATAGTTGAGTTCTTCAACCTCGACTAACCGATGACAGTTTGTTGGTCCCCATGTACTAATCGCGTAAACAACAGTTGGATCGATTTCACCTTGATTGATTGAATCGTCATCTACGTCTATCTCTTCAGGATCTTCTGGAATGTTTTCTTCGTCTTCTGGGATGGGTTCATGTTCCCCCCATTCATGGTCGCCACCTAACTCTGCTTTTTCTTCTACCCATGACTCAACGTATGGTGATCCAAAATCAATACTGTGGTCATCAGTAATTGTATCGACATTCGCAGCAATTTCGTCAATCATTCCAGAATCAGGCACCCAATCAGAGTGACCTTCTGGGTCAGTCCGAACATCGACAGTTATAATCGAAGCGTGTTCAATACCAGGACCAACCTGTTCAGTGATATCCTTTGGTTCACTGTAGATACTTGGCTCACTTTCATCCTTTTCGTCATCGTCATCCTCAGTTTCTCCTTCATTACCGTTTGTGGATTCCCTATCCCTATCCCCATCCCCATTCCCAGTTTCGTTTTCTCTTTGTTCGTCTTCTCTGCCGTTGTTGTTCTCGTTTGACTCATCGGTATCGTCGTCACTGCTTGTTAAACATCCAGCGAGAAGAACTGTCCCAGCTGCGGAAAGGCTTACCAGTGCCTGTCTCCGTGTTGAATTCATATTATCAATGAATATGCGACCGACTGGTAAAAAATACTGCCTTCGAAAAAACTCCCACTGTACAAACTCGTGCGAATCACCCCGAGGTTAAGCCTCGGGGTATTCGCCTTGGCCGCCGATAAATAATCAGCATTTTAGCTGAGAGGGATTGCTCGCGCCGGCTCTCAAGGCCGGACTCTGCTACGCTGGTGTGAATGGGAGCATTTTTGTATTGCGCTGCTCCGTTTACCGGCCCTTTTCTGGGATCCGGATGCGCTTTATCAGATGTGCTTGCTATCTCACACATCGGAGTGCAGCAACAGTCGTAGTGTTGCTGATTTGCTTCCTCTTCCACAACCATCTTGGTGACACGTACAACATTGTCACCATCACTGATGGAGTGTTCCCGAGGTCGCATGGCCTATCTCTACGCCCACGCCGGGTTTCGAGCCTCGGATACTGATCCGGTACTGTGTTGACCGAGATCCGTGGGCACGTTTGCTACGTAACTGTTTTCTTTTGATAAATCTATGGTTATCTTCTATTCATAGAAGTAGAAGAATTCAGTTATCATTTTGTCGATAACGTTGCAGAAATCAGACGCGTATGAATCTCTGGTAGCTGTATCGGACATCCCTTCGTATGACGTGAACTCGTATTCTTCAGCAACGTAATCCATTACGAGGAGTTTCGTTTTGAAATCTTCGTCTAGAAGGCTCTGAACTTCGTCTGGGAGTGATTCGCTTTCGCCATCGTCAGTTTCAGTCACGTGAAGAAGGTCCTCGGCGAGCGTGACAATTTCGTCTTTGTCCCAGTCGAGAGGGTCCCATAGTGACGCCGAGAGTTGATTGTAATCGCTCCCATTTGTTGTTTCAATTTCACTATATTCGTTGAGGTGTTCGTCAAGGAGGTGTTCTCGAAGTGGGTCTCGATTAATGTTTGGATCGTTGTCAGCATCACGTTGGCTGGTTGCTTCTTTACTAATCGCTTCCATAACGATGTGGTAGAGTCCTCCAGTTGCTGCTTCCCGCCAGTCATCTGTGTCGATTAAGTAGTCAGTGCGTTGTTCTGCTGGGAAGCTGTTGTCAACGCTGTAGTTGTCGCAAAGCATCTTTGCGAAGAGCATCGTTTCGACGAATGAGGCTGATCTGAATTTATCAATGAAGCTCTCTGTGAGCATTGTTTCAGCCTCGAATTCTTCGATGTTTTCCTGTTCCAGTAAGTAGTTGAGTTGAGCACCGTACTGTTCAATGATGGCTTTCGAGAATTGTCTGATTTCGCTGCCTTGATCGTTTGGTGTTGTGTTTGTCATGAGTGTTTGCGTTGTAAGTAGACACCGCTCTCGGGAGTATAAAAGCTGTGAAGGTTGAGTGCAGGGAATGGGATTTGAACCCATGAACCCCTCCGGGAGAGGATCTTAAGTCCCCCGTCGTTGGCCAGGCTTAACTATCCCTGCTCAGCGAGTGTGGTTTCTATAAGTTGGTTATTTGTCACTGCTGCTGTGCACCTATTTCCACGCAGCACACTGTGTGGTACACAGATTCTCCTGTTTGTCACAGAGTTGTATTACTGTGCCCATGGCGGTTTTGAGAGGGACTGTGGATTCATTTTTCTCATGGGGTTATTTGGTTTACTGGCATTGCCCTGAATATTTGCACCTGCAGGGATTTCTCTCACTTCTTGTGTTCCATTTTCCAGATCGGTGATGTACTGTTCCAGGTCGCTGATTATCTTTTCGTTAGTTGTTTTGATAAGGTCAGTTGGGTTCTTTTTTCCTCCGAGAATCATTACGAATGCAGCTGATTCTGTAACGACGATCGGTGTTGAGATGAAGAGTTGGTCCACCGTTGTGATGGTGTGATTTGAACCTTTTCGGTGCGAAAGGTTGTTAACTTCTTCACCCCCGTTGGCATCGAGGATGACGTTCATGTCGGTTTCAGTTGTTAGAACCTTTTGGTACACGAGGTTGAATACTTGATCGGTATTTGGGGAGACGATTGTGATCTCATCACTCGTGTCTTGGTCCAGTTCTGTCAATAATTCATTAAGAGGAGCAAGGGGCTCATCGAGAGAGGTGGAAGTGATACTTGATTTTTGGAACAACTCATCGGGTAGGAGTGAATTACTGAATAATCCATCTGGCTGGACTGGTTCAAGCCCGTTAAACGACCCAGAAATTTGATTTCTCGGCTCTAAAGTCGATTCGCCGGTGAATTCGTGTTCTGCTTTTTGGATGATTATATCGACCAGTGGGTTTTTGTCTTTCTTGTCTGTGAAGGCTTGAAGCAATATCTCTTGAAGGTGGAACCGTTCAGAGATTTGTGCTGTTGCCTCATCGAGAGCGACCGTATCTGCTGGGATATCGAGCTCTTCATCGACCCTTGTGTATGCTTCGTAGATGTGGTAGTAGAAATCGTTGCTGACTGGTTTGCTTTCGGCTGGAGTTTCAAAAGGGTTGTTCACCATTCCGTACGTGCATTCTGGGCTTGTCATAATGCATATTGGTGAGTTGTCAAAGACAAGCCAAAGACTTCCAGGCTGGTATGGGAACTCTGTCAGATAGTCTTCATCGGGCTCGTAATTTTCTTCTTCGTTTGATTGTGTGCAGACGCGTAGTTCGATGTCACTAATATCACACTGTTGGATATTATTGATTAATTTTGTTTTGATTGTTTCTTGTTTGTTAATGCTGTTATTCGGGTTGTTGAGCGTTTGTGTATTTTTGTTTGCTGTAGTGTTTTTCCTGGCCATATTAATCACATATTTTAGATTGTGTTTTCGCCACCTTTTTCCTAAGTAGGTATCCTCTAACCTTCGACTATCCTACCGTTTGTTTTCTACCTACTTAAAATGGTATGTTTCTCATCACCAACCAAGATCGTCAAAAACATTCGTGACTTCAGTGCGGTATTCCTCAAGTGACTCGTCGTTCATAATGACGTAATCAGGTGTATCTTGGCCATTTAATTCACCGAGCCCCCAATCCATCTCTCGTTGATCACGAGTAGTAAGATCAGTTGCTGTAAATTCTTTCTCACCATCCCGACCCCGGTCTTGCAGACGGGAAAGCCGAGCATCAAACGGTGCATCAACGCGCAGTGTCTTGATCGTAAATTCTTGTTCGAACACGTTGATTTCTTCAATACTTCTGGCTCCTTCGATGACCGTTGTCGAGGGATTTCTCGAAAGCAACTCATCACAGGTATGCTCAGCCATGATGGTTGGTCCGTGTTGTTTACGTTGTTCGGTTGCCCATTCTCCAATTGTTTGACTGTTGGGTTCACCATCAATTGCTTCTCGTGCCCGTTTCCGAACAACATCGCCCATTGTAATTGATGTGATCCCGTAGTCAGACGCAATTTCAAGGACTGTACTTTTCCCTGATCCTGGTAGACCGTAGATGACTAGCGCTTCTCTGTGTAGTTTGCTCATTGTTGGTTTAATCCTATTAATGACGTTTTGCCAGGGTCACTACGTGGTGTTCGCACACTAACCTGGGTGCCACACCTAATTTTGTCGCCCATAGCAACCCGTTGATCAGGGTGAATATCCTGACCGGATTCAATAATCGCCGTTGTCTTCAACGGTGGTTGTTTCGACGACGATCGGTCCGTCGTCGGACAGTGCTGCTGTGATTTGCTGCCCACCTGACAGTGGAACGCCATCAACATCCACATCGAGGTTTATGCCACGAGTTTCAGATGTCCCTGGTTCAACGATTCTAGATCCGTCAGCAGCATCATCAATCCGTTGACTGAGGTCGGTTGTTTCACTATTGAACACGAGTATTGTTATACTCCCGTTTGAATCATCATAATTCGATGGAAGATTAACATCGAGCGCGAGTTCTGAATCACCATCCTTTGGTTGCGATTCGAAAGAAATTGCTGCAGCATCAATTGTAATTGCTGCAGTAGACACTGCAGCAATCTCATCGTTTTCAGTGACCAACTTAACCGTAACTGTCTGTGATGATTCAAGAACTGGCTCAAGAGAAATAAAGGTATCTTCAAATTGATCACCCAACGACAACGTGATCTCATCTTCAATCACATTCGCCCCGGATTCATTTTCAACGACAATATCTACGTCTCTGTCAGCTGACGCTTCCGTGATTTCAAGCCGGCCACCAGAAGAAATCTGATCGTCAACGATGATCACTGAATCTGTTTCAATATCAGGTTCTGGTCCAACTCCATCATTGTCCTGACTATCGTTTGTTTCATCACCGTTATCTCCTTCATCTGTTCCATTGTTGCTTTCAGTACCATCACCGTTTGGTTCCTCTTCTTCACCCTCATCTTGACTTCCACCTCCACTATCATCTTCATCGTCACTTCCAAAACAACCTGCGAGGCCTGCTGAAGCCGCTGCTGTTATCACTCCAAGGAACCGTCTTCGAGAACTACCTTCTAACATGTCTAATCGTAGTTCATAAACCTGTATAAACCCTTGAACTGTTACCATTGAATACGGGTTCAGAATTCATAAGTGCGAAAACACCACTCACGGTGTTGTTGCGATTTCGGTGAATTCGTCATATCCGATTCGTCCAGCAACTGTCGATAAGAGGTGCTCGGAGATATGACTTGCTAGTAGTGGCGGAACTGCATTCCCCGCTTGTCTGTATTGATCAAGTTGTGTTCCAGCGAATGCCCACGAATCTGGGAATGTTTGAAGTCGAGCAACCTCTCGAACAGTCAACCGGCGGACATCCTCAACACACTTATCATTCTGTGGGGCTTTCCCTCGGTAATGAACCGGGGGAGTCCCTCGACTAACAGTCATTGTTGGGGCTGCTTGATCTGGATGCAATCGCCGGTCTGTCGTTCGGTTTCCGCAGTATCCCAACTCCCATTCCGAGTATTTTTTCCGGACTGCATAGTCGTGGTCTGTTTCAACATGATTTGGCGGCATGCAGACATCACCAGTTAGTCCTCCTAAATCACCAAGTTCATACCCATTTTCCGTTTCTGTAACCCATGTTGGGCAAACATCAGGGATGACCCTGTGATCATCACAATGCGGTGTTGAGTGAATTGGATCGTTACTTGGTTTTTGCGGGGCTAATGGCTGTGGGAGATCACCAATCGCTTCACCTGCTGTTTTGTACCCATCAACCGGAACGCCGAGATCACGAAATGTCGTCTGTCCCGTGTTCGGCATTCTGGTCTGCGGTGGTTCCCAACACCCAGGAACTGGTAAATCGCTTCGTGTTCCAACGATAAATACGCGTTCTCTTGTCTGAGGCACTCCATAGTCAGCTGCGTTCAGCGTTATTGACCCGACAGTGTAGCCGGTCTCACGAAGCGTATCAATCAGCCGCCCCATCACATCTTGATGATTTCTCTTAAGCCCACCTACGTTTTCAATAGCGAAGACTGCTGGTGTGAGAATGTCAATCCAGTTTGTCACAGCAAAGAGAACTGTCTCTTCAGGATCCCCATCAAACGGGTTTGCCTGTGCGTCACTGTATGGTTGACACGGCGGTCCTGCGAATATAGCATCGATCTCATCACACAGTTCTGTTGGATCGAACGTTGTAATATCGCGTGCCATCAGTGACATGTCGTCATGATCTGCGATGTGTGATTTGTACGTGTAGTTCGCTGCCGTATCGATTTCAAACGCAGCACGGACATTGAACCCGATGTTCTGAGCTCCGAGAGAGAACCCTCCGCAGCCAGAACATAAATCAATCGCTGTTGGATGATTATTGATTTTCATTGTATCGAATATGAGACTTGATCACAATTCCAATGTATAATCAAAATGGAAGTGAATACTTGTCTGTGGAAGTAGTTAAGCATCAAAAATAGTGGGTGTCTGATTTCCTTACCAGGAAAAACGATGTGAACTCCGGGATCAGGTTACGCGAATGCCTGTGTTGGTGCAGTGACGTCCCCGCCTCCTGAACGTGCTTCAGTGAGTTTTTCGTAGGCTTCTTCGAAGTCGCTCATCTTCACTTTTGTCCGGTCATCACGAAGTGCGAACATGCCAGCTTCTGTGCAGATCGCACTGATATCAGCGCCAGTGTCGTCTTCATCCACCATCGCAGCGAGTGCAGGTGGCGAGACATCATTTGCGATGTTCATATCACGTGTGTGGATCTCGAAGATTTGTTCACGACCGTCAGCATCTGGCGGTGGGACCTCGATGAGCCGGTCAAATCGACCTGGTCGCATGATCGCATCGTCGAGCATATCTACTCGGTTAGTGGCAGCAATAATCGATACATCACCGCGTTCATCGAACCCATCCATTTCGTTGAGTAACTGCATCAACGTCCGTTGGATTTCTGCATCACCAGAGGTTTTCGAGTCTGCTCTCGTGGTCCCGATCGCGTCGATTTCGTCGATGAAGATGACAGATGGCTCATTTTCACGTGCGGTTTCAAACAGATCTCGGACAAGTCGTGCACCTTCACCGATGAATTTCCGGCCGAGATCGCTCCCAGATAGACTGATAAATGAGGCATCGGTTTCATTCGCAACTGCTTTTGCCATCATTGTTTTCCCGGTGCCAGGTGGCCCGTGGAGTAGCACACCTTTCGGTGGGTCAATACCGAGTTCATCGAATCGGTCAGGATCAACGAGAGGGAGTTCAATTGCTTCACGGACATCTCTGAGTTGTTCGTTGAGTCCACCAATGTCACTGTAGGAGATACCAGGGCTTTCTTCAACGTGCATGACACGGGCTTCAGAATCAACTTCTTGATCCAGAGCTTTGACGATGTTAAGAGAATTGTCGATCGCAACACGGTCTTGGTGGTCAAGTGAGTCGTGCATTTCGTCTGTGACCTCAGTCACAGCTTCCTGGTTGTTCCCGTGCTGTTTGATGACAACCTCATTTTCGTCGAGGAGGTCCTTTACCGTAGCAACAAACAGTGGCGACTGTTTGAGTTTCTCATTTTCACGCTTCAGCCGCTCAAGCCGTTGTTTGTACTTCTGTTTTGTTGTTTTCACCTGGGCGAGTTCATCGTTTTTTGTTTCAAGTGTTTCTTCTAACTGCTCGATTTCTTCGATGAGTTCTTCACGCTGTTGATTTGGCTGGAAGGACTGCGGGTCATCAGGCGATGTCTTGTCTGTCGTATCGCTCATTGTCATAGATATTGGGCTGGATTAGTAAAGTGATTAGGGATTTTACTCGGAGACTGAGGGTGCGAGTTCAAGATACGTTGTCATTGTTGGGTTGTTTGCGAGGCTATGCTGCGACTGTACCGTCGAACTAGTAGATGATCCGTGATTCATGTATATGGTTTCAGAGAAGGTATGTGCTTTGTGTCCCTTCACCCTTGACACCGGGACAAGCGGCACACACATTACTTCAATTCCCAATCGATTTTCTCTCCGTGTCATCCATAGTTTGTAGGGCAGTGAAGTCACCCTGCGTGCTGTGACTGGGGTCTGCTAGCAAATTATTTAATCTTTAGCTCGTCTAGAGATGTGATTCCTGCAAGTGCCGTCGTTGACACAGGAAGCCCCACCCTCAAGGAGCGAACGGCGTTAGCCGTGAGCGAGTAGGGTGAAGTAGTTCACATTGGTAGGCTGCCTGTACCTAAGAGTGATGGTCTGGTATCGATAAGTGGTATGGCTACTACACCAACTACCACTGACAACCAACGGGAGTACACGGTTCAAGTGAGCGGTGAGATGCAAGTGGAAGAGTTACGAAAGGAATTATCGAAGATTGATGAAGATCAAGTAATTACATTTTTCCAACTTGGGTTTGAAACGACTGGTCAAACTCCGGTGAATATTCTCCCGGAGACAATCCAAGAAGAGACAGTGACTGAATCAAAGAGTGATGGGTCTGACTCGAATGCAACCACTTCTGAATCGACTGAAACCGGTTCAGAAGTTGATGAGGGGAAATCAGATGGATCGGTCAGTGAAGGTGTAGAAATCGATTCTGATGGTACGGTAAGTGATGACCCATCGGCAGAAGAACTTGATAGTGATCGATTGGAAGAGTACGAATACCAGACGTTACAGAAAGCTGCATCGGGTGCGGGGATTAAGGGGAATCAGAAAAAAGAGGTTCTTGTAGAAGGACTTAGAGAGTACTTGACTGACACCGAAGAAACGAACACATCAGAGGACGGGTCGTTATCTCTTCGACCTGGCCATGACCCATACTATGTTCTTCTCATTTTGCGTAAAGCTTCTGGGTGGATTCGGACGGCGGAAATTCGAGATGCAGTCCGTGATGAGTGGGATGTAAACAAGGACACGATCGGGAATACATTATGGCATCTTTCGCAACGTGATCTCGTTGAGACACAGCCATATGAAGATGATAAACGGCAGAAGCAGTACCAATTAACGGATGAAGGAATGCATGTTGTGATGAAAGCCATCGAGTACGAAAAACAAGAAGGTGATCCACCTAATTCACCAAATCTGTAATTAACTGTTTTTTGACCTCCTCCCACAACTAAAGTCGTGGGAGGAGGTCAATGAATGCGTGAAGTTAGTTCTTCAATTGTTTTGTCTGCAATTTTGAAATCAACAATTTTTGGGGATCCTAATTTTATTTTTTCTTCACCGATTCGTGCGGCGACATCACACTCGACGACAGCTGTTGCACCATCAGTTGGCGTTGGACCGTCTGTAATGTCTATCTCGATTGTTGTTTGGTCTTTGATTTCCCAGATGTAGTCATCATACGCTGGCGAATGGTAAAATGCACAGCGTAAATATATTCGATCACCAACATCGAATCGGTTTAACGATTGCCAGTCGTCGCCGTCTAGCGTTTTCATGCCATTAACTTCGTCACGTAACATCGATTCAACCTTGTTAATGATGTCTTCTCGTTGCGCATCAGAAGCCATTATCGACACCTGTACAGGTATTACAGACAGTCGTGTACTGCAGTCCGGCTAATTTTTTGCGTTGTGAATAGATCGTATCAGGAAATTCTATGTTGATAGTAAACATCAGTACTGGACTGGTGAATTAGTATTCTCCGATTTGGTATGGTGGCATACGGAGTTCAATATCAGTAATATCTGTTACCCAACTTATTTCTTCTACTAACTGCTCAATCGTTGGGAGAATTTCGTCAGATGATGGTTGAAGATGATCTGAAGGGAAGTGAGCAGTAATATAGAACACTCCACTGATAAGTAGTTGATCACCATCAACTGTAATATCGTGTTTTTCAGCAACTTCGACGTATCTAACCCACTCTCGACGTGAAAACATTTCTTCAATTGTTTCCTTCAACTCCCCACCACTCGCTTTCGGAACGACTAGCGTTGCGGCTAGTTCTGGCTTGATTTCAGTCACAGTGTCATAGTTTACGTCACTCATAGGAACCACGTCGGTAATATCTCCAGTCCTACGGTTTGTCTTCTCTGACGGTGTATACTGTGATTTGGAATGTGATGATTCACTTTCATCATCGATCATGGAGCGAGGGTATTGCATTGGTGTGTTTCACCCAACTGTACACACCTACTCAGCAAAGTGGTTCTGCTGGGAGTATGTATATCTCTGTAGGATGGTAATTGGTGTGACATCCTCGCCCGCCGTGAACGGCGGGATTCTCTCGCTGCTAAAGATAGTTGTTTCTGTCACTTTGTCAACTACCAACGGTTGAAGTCGGTGGGGTTTCCACGCTGTTACAGAGATTCGAGGAGAAACCCACGATTTTTAGTCGTGGGAGGCGGTCAATGGTTCCTCCCGAAGCTTCAAGTCGAAAAGCATCTGAATGGATAGTAACGAATGGGAGGTCAAACTGTTCTAGCAGCTACACACATCAACGCAGAGTGGACCCAAGAGATGAGCGACGTATTGGAAGTAATCCCTGTGTCTGCTCTTGATGGTGAAATAGGGGATTATGCAGTGCTTGACGGGATATATGACCATATTGGAAAGTATGTCACGTATCCAGATACACGGCGTGACAGGTATCGTTCTGCGTTTCGAACGAGTCCTGACCCAATAGATAACTGTACATTCGCATACCACGCAAATGGAGACTATACCACACATCCAGAAAAAGAAGGCAGTAAATGGGTGGAGGAAATATCGAAACTGTACCTTGACTACACGAGTCAATGGGCACCCATTTGGGATACAGACCAGCCAACCGTCGATGAGGAGCAGTGTACATCCCAAGAAACACAAAAATATGTTGTTGGTGGTATTCTTGTTGAACCGTTAGTGACATCGTCGTCACGACAGGCAGCAGAACATGTGCGAAAAGAATTGGATGCGCTTGTTGACCGTGTGAACTATGTTCTTGATTTCGAGCAGCTATGCAGCGACGGAAAGATAACAGAAGAAAACCGGTCTTTTTCATCGCCAATAAATTTTCCTGGTGTTGGTGAGAAGACAACGCAAACGCTCGTTGGGGAATTTGCAGTGTACTCAAACATTCTTGGCGTTGAGAAGTCGTATATCGATCAGACCATATCGACTGCATTTGGCAATTCAGCAGACGGAGACGAGATCCGATCGGTTGTTGAAACCTGTACAGAACAGTACTGCGAAGAGTACAAAAACGGTACTACGACAACAACCATCCACCCAGAAGACCTCGTTGGATTTCCATATCTACAACCGTCAAGTACAATTCGCAAACAGACCCATACTCCCCACACCCCACCTGAAATTGCTATAGAAGAAATTCTGAAATACAGTTGTTGATATCCCTCCCCGCGTTCACCACCCATTTTCCTCTGATATTCCGTAAGTCTGGAGATCAGAATAACTCGCCGAGACTACTGGTGTCAGCATCGCTAATGTTTGGCTCCCAATCATCCGGTTTTTCATCAATTTCAACATCATCACGAGCTTCGATTTGCTCTGTGACGTATCTAACAATAGCATCGTTGATCTCACCTGGAGTAAACCCGATTGGAAGGTTTGCAATTATTCCCAGTGAGCCATACCAGAACGTATTTTCGATTTCATCGCACGTCTCTTCAATCACCCATCGGCCGATATCCCGACCGTGACGACGAGCAATTGATTCTGCAACGTCGTGAATCTGTTCTTCTGAGACCTGCGTCTCAACGAGTGCTTGTTCGACATCAGTAGCGTCTTCAACAGCACCCACAACGTTGGACAACTCGTTTGGTGAAACATCGAACGATGGAACTGTTGTTTCTGCTATGGTATCAGCATGGTATTCTTCCCAAAGACCACCGATTGTAGTATCGTTCAGTGCTGCGTTGGTCTGCATCGTATCGATGACAGCATTACTTCGCATTTCAGCCTGTTCGTACACATCGGCTGGCGTTAACTCAATCCCGATCGTTTGAATATCAGCGAGTTCTTCCTCCCAGGCGTCAGCGACGACTGCCTGTGCAACGACACTCGGTGTGATTTCGTTCTCATCATGCCGATGAAGTAGTTTGTTCACAGTTTTCCGGACACGAGCATTCGTAATGTACCGCGCTGAAAACAACTCTGCGCCAGACTCAGCGTCTTGCTCGTGCAGCCCCCATGATTCCTGTGCCCGCTCACGGAACTTCTCAGTGACGTGCTTGACGCGCCGATTACGGTCATCACTCCGTAACACCACACCTTCTGCCTCAACAACTGCGTATTCACTCATCGGGATGTGTAATGAGTCCGGATCAACCCCGCTTGCATCTTGATCGACGATTGGAGCTGTTTCCAGCCCAGCAACCTCAATGATCTCGTAGGCGTCGTCAATTGGAAGGAACCCATCAAACCGTTCGTCAAACGGATTTGCTGGCGCGGGTTCATGATCACGCATCAACAGCACATCAAACCCGATGAATGCTGGCGGTGGGTTCTCCTCGTACCCGTAGTCCAAGGAATGCTTCACCATGTGCTCGCCGTACAGGAGAAGTGGTGAGTCGTATTCTTTGTGCAGATCTTTGATCGCATCTACATTGAATAATTCCCGAAGAGTATGAACAAGTCGGGCAAAGGCATCATCAAATTCATTGACGGGATCAGATAGCCGGCCACGGACAACCTTTTTCGAGCTGATGAACACATCCCCATCTTCAGGGTTGTGCTCGTGGATATCATCGCTGTACAACTCACTGTACGATTCATCGTACACACAAATCTTGCAGTTTGACCCGTCAAGTTTTTCAACCATGACCAGATCGTCTGCAGTGAAAAACTCGTCAGGGACGGAGTCGTGATAGTAGTTCGGTACTTTCGGGTAAACGTATTCATACATTTTCATCACCTCATGTGTTGTGGCTAGTTTGTGTTTGCTACTGATGTTGGAAATGCGTTAGTTTTCGGTTTCAAAATACTCGACGGGAACAAGAGGAGTACAACGAATGACCGCATCAGAACCCCTTGGATCTCTCGTATCGAGTTTTGAACTGATATCTTCGTCACCGAGTTCAGATTTGTATTCGTACTCGAATCCAAGAGCAGCATCTTCAGGGACGTCATTTGGACCTCGGACGAGAGGTGTTACGTTTTGGATCCGGTGACGCGTCACGTCCTCTTGTTGCCAGTCATCTTCACTTGGCTTTTCTCTGTCTACATACCATGTCCAGTCTGTTATCTTCCGATCAGGTGAGTCTGGGTCATCGAAGACACTGAATCGAGCGACTTGATATGCATATGCAACGATATTCCGTGACTCATCGTCGTCAGTAAAATCATGTAGTGTACTCATGGATAATCATTTATGGCTTATTTTTCTATTGAACGAGTTAACTGTAACTATTTTCACTGTCTGTTTGAGGGTTGCTTTCGCTGTTTCTGATTTGTCTGATGGTGACCACTAGGTGTTTGTGGGCTGTCTGGTTGCCTGACTGGTTCGATTTCATTTGGCTGTGACCGGGTTGAGATCGTCCATGGAGTTTCCGTTAACTGTCGCATTTTGACAAGTGAATCACTGACAGTGGGCTGTTTGAAAACAGCCCACCATGCTTTCAGAAGACGAAGGGCGAAGGCGAGGGAAGTGTACGTAACTTGCAGTGTAACTGCTGTTGCTGTAAGTCCCCAGTTGATTGGTTTCCCAAAAAGAACACCTAGGGCAAGGGATGCCTGTGCGAGAGAGAGTTCGATTCTGTCACCTGTTGTTGAACAGGTTGTTGGAAGGTTTCTTAGACTGTTCATGATTCTCGTCAGTACTGATCGTCGTGATTGAGTCATTGTGTAAAATCAGAGGAAAGGTCGTGGGATGTTATTCGTCGTTCCAGACAACACCAGCAATTTTGTCCAGTACGTGATCGATGTACTCGTCCCCGCGACTGTCCCACAGTGCCACGAATTCATCGAATGTATCGATCGAGAGTGATCCGCCAGCGGCAGTTGGATGACCCCCACCACCAAGCCGTTCAGCGACTTCGTGACACTGCGTAAATCCGTCTTCGTTGCTGTGGGCGTAGATACTCAGACTTCCATCCGGACGGATGATAACAGCGATGTCAGCGTCTTGCCCTTCAACGAGTTCGTTCCCGGCGGCAGAACTTGGACCGTATCCGTATGTCGCTGCGACTCTTTGCCCAGCTGTTGTGATGAATCCTGCTTCATCCACGAGAAACTCCTGCAACTGCTGTTTTTCTTCTTTGTACGCATTGATTGTTGTTTCATACTTGTGAAGTAGATCAACTCCGTTCAATGCTGCGTTCATGTATTCGCCATTGTCAGCATACTCGGCGAACGTTGCTACGTCATCAGATCGAGGGTCTTCTTTGATCCAAAGATCGTGGTCATTGACGATATCTGCTAATTCGACTTGAGGTTCAGGAGCGCCGTCTGATTCTAGAGGGACGTACCCGTTTGCGTTGCCATTTCGAAGGTCAATGACGAGTTGCGTTGCACATACTGATTCGTCGATGATTCCGTGAGCACAAGAAATAAGATCACTGTATTGGGAGTCATCCCACTGGTGGTGATCAATCCAGATCACTTCGGCGTCCGGGTGGAGGGCTTTGATTTCTGGTTCGGCTGTTTCGAATGTTGATGCGCCGAGATCGGTGATGAACACGTATTTAGGGATGACCCTGACGTGGTTATTGAGTGTTTCCAACGCAGCAGTGAGATCAAATGCCCCGTGATACGACGTCGGGTAGACTTTGGCGGATTGGTCCGTGACTGTTTCGAACCAGTCAGCCATGTACGCACCACTTGTGAGACCGTCGGCATCATTATGTGTAATGATGATTGCATCTTCCCGGGAGAGGTCAGAAACATCAGTACGGAATTCTTGACTTGCTTGTTCTCGTTGGGCTTCGGTTGGGAGGAAAAAGTCTGTCTCTGGGACTGTTGCTCTCTGTTCGACTGTTTCTCGTGGGAATTTGTTTTGGAATGACATAAATGGCACTATGGTGTTCGTTGATCTTGGATGGGTATATACTACTATTGGTAACTTCTCTGCAACAAGGGTCTACTTACGATGTTTGCCTCTTTGACCGCTGTGCAGTGCGGAAATGGGGTTGTTGAGTGGTTTGAGTGAGAAATTCAGTGATTTTTCTTACTTTGATCCTTTTTGAGGCGGTTGATCGATTGTGGTTGGACGATAATTTCCTTATGGATTTCACCCGTACAGGTCCGGCAGAATCGGTATTCAATATGGTTGAATGTTCCACAGCTTTCGCACCAACGAAGGGGGGATTCTTCATCCCACTGTGGTGGTGTTTCATAACTGTGATCTGCATGTGGATTTGGCTTTGTTCCGTCATCGATTGTTTCAGCGAGGTGCTTTGCGCCGATTACCGCGTAAACTGTAGAGAGGACAGCGATACCGGCAAAGATCGTGGTATATGGAGGTTGGAGGAGTTGATCAATCATGATTTTGGATGGATTGTGCGTTGGGACCAGTCATTAGTTTGGCGGCAACAGGTAGTTGTCTTGGTTGTGGATTGTTTTGTCCAGTCAAGTACGGTTTCACACCACTTTAGTAGCCTGTATTAACCACGCCTTTATTTTACTTTGGATATTCAATGAAGTATACAGAAGTGAAAGACTGAACGCCGCAAGAACTCACCCGAAATCAACTATCTTGATACAGTGAGAGAACCCGCCGTTCAGGACGGGGAGGATGTCATTTCGAGGTTGTCTGTGGACAGAGCTGTTTTAACGAGTTGCATGAACGATGGATTTGGATCGTCTGGTCGAGATGTGAACTCAGGATGAAACTGTGTTCCGAAAAAATACGGGTGTTCAGTCTCCTCCAACTCAATTATCTCCATCCGATTATTTTTCGTTCCGCTGAATAACAGACCGTGCTGCTCTAACTCATCGATATATTCTGGATTTACTTCGTACCGGTGGCGATGTCGTTCAAGACACTCATCACCATATAACCGGTGTGCGATCGTTCCAGGTTTGATTGCTGATGTTTCTTCACCGAGTCGCATTGTCCCACCCATGTTTTCGACGTCGTGCTGTTCAGGGAGAATATCGATAACAGGATCAGGTGTTTCTGAGTTGAGTTCAGCACTGTGAGCGTCCGGTAAACCGGCAACAGCCCGAGCGAACTCAACAACTGCAAGTTGCATCCCGAAACACAAGCCGAGGAATGGTACTTTCTCTTGACGGGCGTATCGAATCGCAGCGATTTTACCTTCCGTGCCACGTTCACCGAACCCACCAGGGACGATTATGGCATCGTACTCGTTGAGTTCGGCAGCTGCAGTAGAGAGATCCGGTTCACCTGTCTCTGTTTCAAGACGTTCCGAGTGGATGAATTCCCACCCAACATCAACTCCGATGTTGTAACTCGTGTGTTTGAGTGCTTCGTGAATCGAAAGGTACGCATCTTCAAGGTCATACTTACCGATGATTCCGACAGTAACACTATTTTCTTCTGAGAGGTCTTGAGAGACGACACGACGCCATTCACTCCCCCATTCATCACGTGGTTCAGTTAACCCTTCAAGTTTGAGCAACTTCATCACGTATTCATGGATACCTTCATCTTCAAGCACTTGCGGGACTTGATAGATATCGTCAACGTCTGGATTTGAAAACACAGCTTGTTCAGGCACATCACAGAACAGTGCGATTTTCTTCCTTGGATCATTCCGAAGTCGTTCGTCACAACGACCAACGACCATATCTGGCTCTAAGCCAATACTTCGAAGTTCTTTCACAGAGTGTTGTGTTGGTTTTGTCTTCTGTTCACCGTTTGGAGAGTACGGAACAAGTGTGACGTGGCATAATGCTGTTTTCTCCGGGTATGACTGTGTGAATTGCCGAACAGCTTCAAGGAACGCCATACTTTCAATATCACCGACCGTTCCTCCAAGTTCAACGATGCATACATCGTGATTGTCATCAGGGACATCTCTGAATTGCCGTTTGATCTCGTCGGTGATGTGCGGGATGATCTGAACAGTCTTCCCAAGGTAGTCACCGGACCGTTCCCGACTAATCACTGTATCGTACACAGTTCCTGTTGTGATATTGTTTGCACTTCCCATTGATTCACCAAGGAACCGTTCGTAGTTCCCAAGGTCAAGATCGACTTCGCTTCCATCGTCGAGAACATAGACTTCTCCGTGTTCCAACGGGTTCATTGTTCCTGCATCCACGTTGAGATATGGGTCAACTTTGATCGCAGTAACACTCAGTCCTGCGTTGATGAGAAGTCGGCCGATACTTGCAGCGGTGATTCCTTTTCCGAGACCGGACATCACACCACCGCTGACAAACAAGTACCGTGTATCAAGCGTGTTTTCTGCTTTTGATTCGTTCTGATTCGAGTTGTTTTGAGTTGAGGGTGAGGTCATGATTTTACTCAAGTCTGTTTTGGCTAAATAGGTTAGTCAATCACGATCGCTAGTGAGCAGTGATTGATAGTCACTTATACAGAGAAAGCAGGCAGAGTGCTTCGGGGCTTGACCCCGGAGCAGCTCACGTATACGGAAAATTGGTGTTGTGTACTGATCACGTCGTTGTGATTGCACCGCCATCGTCATCATCGTTATGTGAACCCGGTATTGCTGGCGTGCTTGGGTAGGTGATGGGATCTTTGCGGAATGGTGTTGAGTGGTTCAGTGGATTTTCAATCCATCGAGTATCACTGTACGGCATCCCAGTTACTTCTTCAAGCATGGTGATGGCTTCTAGTGGGACAATAATATGGGATGCTCGAAGGAGTTCAACACCGATGTCTTCGACAGCGACCGGGTTTTGGAATCCGACCGCGAGTGCGTTGAGTGCCCCACAGTTGTTTTGATCACCGACTGTGACGGCTGTGTGACCACGGAGAATCAAGTCGTATGCATCAAACATTGGCCTTACACCATCAAGTTGTTTCACTTCTGCGACGGTGTATTGCCCGTTCTGTGCGATGAATTCTCTGATCGTTTCACCGTCCGTGCTGGACGACTGATCTCTGTGAGGGGTGTTCTGAGTCATTGAAATCGGTTCTGTGTGGTTAGTCTGGCCACGTGGCAGTCCACTCTCCATTCCACTGCTGCCACGTGCCGACCTACCGTAAACCCGCACTGCTGAATGGCAGCCTGCGACCGGAGTACTGTACTGCGCACTGTCCTGCTACTTCAATTTCTATGTCACATTAATAAATCAGTTTGGGTAATGCTCACACACCCACACAGTATAGCCTGCCGCGGAGGCGTGGGTAAAATATGAGTTCCGACGCTATCTTCATGCAGCGAGAGAATCCCGCCGTTCACGACGCGGAGGATGTCATCTGGTGTTTAGCTCGTACCAGATAATCCCGGTTGCAATCCACCAGTAATCACGATTCACGTCATCCATTGCCTCTGCCACTGACTTCTCGCCAGATTGTACACTAGAAACCTTGCTTGCGAGTGTTCTCCACGTCCGAGCCGGTTCAGCGTACACACTGTCTGTTCCGTTGTCGGACATCTCTTCGAACCGGTCAGCAGAATCCCACAACGAATCTTGCACGTACCTGGGATCTGTTCTAACTAATTTTTCGACACCTTCTGTAAGAAGTGTATGGTCTGTCATTGTTTCGTATTCAGTGCCGGTGTTTTGGACCCGACACTGCACCGATCATTCCTGGTGTCGTGAGCCGATTGAACGTCAATTCTAGACAATGGGTGTCTGCCCGCTCCCCAGCCCAGACAAGTAGTTACTGGGCTGGGAAGCGTGGGACACATCGTATAGGGAGGCTCAGATCGTGAGTCAGGCTTCAGTGTTTTTCAAATCGTTGTGAAAAACGAAAGGGAGAAACTAAGGTATATATGCAAATGATAAAAAACACAAGTATGCAGTCGGAAAGTGCACCGATGACAACAAGAGCCATTATGCCGGAATGGACAACGGCTGTGAAAAATCATATCTTGTCGTCATTTGATGATATTGATCAGTCATTGCGTGATCCGGTACTCCACCTCCCAAAGGCAGAAGGGAAATACACCCGACCAGTGTTATTCTTTGCGTTGAGCGAGATGATGGGTGGTGATTATGAAGAAATCATTTCTGTTGGATCTGGGTTTGAAATGATTCATGTTGCGACGCTTGTTGGTGATGATTTACCGATTATGGACGATGATTCAACGCGTCGTGGTGTAGATACTGTTCACGTTGCATATAGTGATGCTGATGCGGCTCTTGCATCACGTCTTCTTCACTCGCGTGGTGATCGGAATTGCTTACAGGCAGCAACAACGACAGACCAATATGAAAAACTCTCGCAGTTACTCGATGAATTAGCTGCGGAACTCACACAAGGCCAGCACCATGACATGCGGTATTCGAATGGAGAGACGGTTGTTGAGTCTGCATCAGAAGAGGAGTACACACGGATGGTGAGAGGGAAGACAGCACAGATTTACGCAACAATTGGGGAATTCGCTGTCATTCTCACGGACACGGATAAACTCAATAATAACCAGGAGTTGTATCGAAGATATGCAAGGGAATTTGGGCATAATGCAGGTCTTGCTCACCAATTCACTGATGACGTTCTTGATTTTTCAACAGAAAACACCGACAAAGACCTTTACTCTGATGTTCGAAATAAGAAACTGACAGTTGTTACGATTCATGCAAAAAACAATGGAGTCCCTATTTTTGATGAGTCGATCCCGATCGAAGATCGTGTAGCACAACTCAAGTCTGTTGGTAGTCTAGAGTACGGTGCATCTCTTGCAGAACAACACATGGAAGAGGCGATTTCGTATTTAGATCAACTTCCTGTTGAAAACGTTGAACGATATAATCTTATCCACCAGTTCCTTCAAGTCATCCTTAACCAAATCAAGGATATCAAAACAGCTACGATTGAGGCAGAGTGACTACTCCCACGACTGAAGGTCGTGGGCTTTCTTTTCGAATTTCTGCAATCGGAGGGGGGAGTTTCAAAGCCATTAAGACCTCCCAACACTGATAGTACGTTAACTATTCGCTGAAGTCGAAGCGCTGTTGGTCTAGACGACCAACCCGACACAGCACCCCGGAACACTACGAATAATGACGAACCCAATACGTGATGAGGAAATTGTGAAAGTTTGGGAGTCATTTTTTACCGATCAAGAAACCAATATGTTTCAGGAGGCTGCGGAGACACTTTCCAGCCAGTCATATTTAGATATCGTTCCTGTTGAAGTTGATTACAGTGAATTGGAATCGTTTGATGAAACGTTTGCTGTTGACCTTCGAGATGAACCGAAGATTGTGAAGCAAGCAGGCGAAACAGCATTGTCACGACAACCGGCATTCGATGACATCGATGACGCGTCTGATCTTGCGTTACGGTTCACGAACGTTCCGTCGATTTCTGTCCGAGATATCACGCATGAGCATTTGAATACGCTCATCTCTGTTGAAGGGATTGTTCAGCAGGCAACAGATCCACAACCACGTTTCCTTGATATTGCGTACGAGTGCCAACGGTGCGGGACAATGAACAACATCAAACAGCGGGTGGAACAACTATCGGAACCGCACGAGTGTCAAGGGTGTCAACGTGAAGGGCCATTCGCTACAGCAACAAAACACTCATCGTATATTCATCATCAGCGGTTGCGAGTTCAGGAGTCACCAGAAGGCCTCCGTGGTGGTCAAGATCCACGATCGATTGACGTGAACGTAGAGGGAGATCTTGTTGATGATGCTTCGCCTGGTGACCAGGTAACAATTTCTGGAGTGTTGGAGATTCCTGATCCTGTCAATTCATCTGGTGATGCTCCTGTTGTGACACCATATCTTGAGGCGAATAATGTCCAGACAGAGACTGAATCAATGTCTATACGTGAAATATCGCCTGAGGAAGAGAAACAGATTCGTGACATTGCGAGTGGTTCTGATCCGATCGGGATGATTGTTGATAGTATTGCGCCGACGATTTATGGGAACCGGATGGAGAAATTAGCGATTGCGTTACAGATGTTTTCTGGTGTTCGGAAAGCGGTCAAAGATAAAACGATTCGTGGTGACCTTCACGTGTTTCTTGTTGGTGATCCTGGGACTGCAAAGTCGCAATTGCTGCATTTTGTGAATGAGTTAATGCCGCGATCATCATACACAACTGGAGAAGGGAGTAGTAAAGTCGGTCTCACCGGTGCAGCTGTCCAAAGTGATCTTGGTGATGGAATGTGGACAATCGAGGCCGGGGTGCTTGTCCTTTCAGATAAGGGAATTGCGTGTGTGGATGAGTTGGATAAACTTGATGAAGGAACTGATGCACTTCACAGTGCGTTGGAACAACAGAAAGTGAATATTGCGAAAGCAGGTATTAATACAACGATGAATGCTCGATGTGGGTTGCTGGCTGCTGCGAATCCGAAATACGGCAGGGGGG
>LKMJ01000748.1_pt1 | contig 26556 bp, 25 predicted proteins | sample 643391 | NCBI WGS metagenome assembly LKMJ01 (sample SAMN04112250, study PRJNA286221) | soda lake metagenome | biome: soda lake; feature: Kulunda Steppe; material: water; isolation source: sample PL-Br10 brine of Picturesque Lake | place: Russia: Kulunda steppe | collected 2010-07 | reverse complement strand
CCGTACGGCGAGAGGTCGACGCGGGTGAGCGCGCCGCCGGCCATCTTCACCATCGCCTCGTAGGAGACCCAGGCGGGATCGAGCAGGACGACCTCGTCGCCGTCCTCGATCAGCGTCTGGATCACCTCGTAGAGGGCCTGTTTGGCCCCGGGGGTGACCGTGACGTTCTCGGGGCCCCACTCGAGGCCGTCCGATTGGAGCTTGGCCGCGATCGCCTCGCGGAGTTCGGGGATCCCCTGTGAGGTGGTGTAGCCGGTGTGGCCGGCGTCCATCGCGGCTTTGCCGGCCTCGATCACGTTCTCGGGGGTCGGGAAGTCGGGTTCGCCGACGCTAAGGTCGACGATGTCTGCCCCTTCTGCCTCCAGCTTCGAGGCGAGCGCGGAGATCGCGAGCGTTGCTGACGGTTCGACACGGGTTACGCGGTCGGTGAAGTTCATGCTCATTGGTCTGGATCCGGCAGTTCGTCGACGAGATCGATCGCCCCCTCGACGGCGGTCGCGGCGTTCTCGACCCGTTCGCGGGCTTCCGCCGCCGACATCTCCGGGCCGGTGATACCGAGGGTCACCGGCACGTCACGCTCGAGGCTGACGTCGGCGAGGCGGGCAGCCGTCGCGTCGGCGATCGTCCGGTCGTGGCCGGTGTCGCCGGTGACGATCGCACCGACGACGGCCACGGCGTCGACGTCTTCGCGGCGGGCCAGCCGGTCGGCGGCGAGGGGGGTGTCGTACGCACCCGGGACGTGGACGGTCTCGACGACGGCCGCGCCGGCGTCGCTGGCTGCCTCGCGGGCGGCGTCTTCCATCCGCTCGGTGATCGGACGGTTGAATCGCGCGACCACCAGTCCGAGCGCGGTCATACTGGACCGTCGGGCGAGGGGGATAAAAGAAGTACCGCTACGTCCGTCGCTGGACGACGAACTCGGTGAACTCGGCGAGCCGACGCGCGGGTTCCGGCTCGAGGTCGAGGCCGGCGAGACGCCCCCGGGCCTCCGCGGCGAGTTCCAGCGCCCGCTCGCGTGCGTGCTCGATGCTCCCTGCGGTCTCGAGGATGTCGAGTGCTTCCCGGAGCTCCGCGTCGGTGTTCGATTCGTCCGCGAGGATCTCACGGAGTCGGTCGGCCGTCTCGGGGTCGCTCTCCGCTACGGCGTGGATGACCAGCAGCGTGGTCTTTCCCTCCCGAACGTCGTTGCCGAAGGCCTTGCCGAACTCGCCGGCCCGTCCCAGCGAGTGTTCGACGTCCAAGATGTCGTCGCCGATCTGGAAGGCGACGGCCGTCAGCTCGGCGTATTCGGCGACGGCGGTCTCCACCTCGGCGGGCTGGTCCGTGAGGATCGCCGGTAGCCGGGCGGCGATCCTGGCCAGACAGCCCGTCTTGCACGCACACATCTCGAGGAACTCGTCTCTCCCGACCCGTCTTTCGGGTTCGTTGTGCCAGTGGATGTCCATCCCCTGGCCGAGGTGGGTCCGGTTGAGCTCGTCGGTCAGCATCTCGTAGGCGGCGAGTCGGCGGTCGGCCGGGAGCTCGAGGGGGCCGTGGGTGAGGATCTTGAGCGGCAGGAAGTACATCGCGTTGCCGGCGTTGAGCGCGACGTCCTGGCCGTGTCGGTGGTGGACCGCCGGCTCGCCCCGGCGCATCTTCGCTTCGTCCTCGACGTCGTCGACGACGATCGTCCCGTTGTGGAGGATCTCGGGAACGACGGCGTAGGGCAGGTATCGGTCGGGCTCCTCGCCGAACGCCTCGACGAAGTTCAACACGAGCACCGCCCGCCATCGTTTGCCGCCGCGGTCGAGTAAGTCCCAGATCGGATCGGCGAGCGCCGACTGGATGCCGTCCGGATCGTACCGGTAGGTCGGCGGGCCGAAAAGCGACTCGAGGTACGCCGCGTCGATCGTCCGGGGGATCCACTCGGCGATCTCCTCGTCGATCGCCGGCCGCCACTCCTCCAGGAACTCCCGCATATCGGAACGGTCGAAGGGTGTAGTGAAAAAGATTCAGTTCTCCGCCGGCCGGGCGGCGACGGGTCGCCGTCGACCGCCGGATCCGGAACGGTTACGGCCTCCCGTCGGGATCGTTCGGCCATGGCACGCTGGATCGGGGAGACGTTCACGAGCGACGTCGGCTGGACACACCTGGAGGCGCTCGTCGACGTCGGCAACCGGATGGCCGGCAGCGAGGGCGAACGGGCGGGCGCGGAGCTGACCCGCGAGGCGCTCTCGGCCGCCGGCGCCCGGAACGCCCGTCTGGAGCCGTTCGAGATACAGGGCTGGTCCCGGGAGGAGAGTGCGATCGAGACGGCCGACGAGCGCCTCGCGTGTATCGCGCTTCCGCGCAGCCCCGCCGAGACCGTCGAGGGCGAGCTCGTCGACGTCGGCTACGGCCTCCCCGAGGAGTTCGAGGCTGCCGACCTCGAGGGAGCGGTCGCCGTCGTCCGCAGCGACGTCCCTTCCCACTACGATCGATACCTCCACCGCCGGGAGAAGTATTACCACGCCGTAGAGGCCGGCGCGGCCGCCTTCGTCTACCGCAACCACGTCGAGGGGCAGCTCCCGGCGACGGGATCGGTCGGCACCGCGGAGGCACCGATCGGCGAGATCCCGGCCGTCGGCGTCTCGAAGGAGGTCGGCGCCCGGCTGGTCCGGCGCTCCGCGGGCGAGCCGGTCGCCGTGAGCGTCGACGCGGCGGTCGGCGACGCCGAGAGCGCGAACGTTCACGCCGAGCTCGGTCCGGAGACCGACGAGCGGCTGCTCGTCACCAGCCACGTCGACGCCCACGACGTCGCCGAGGGTGCACTCGACAACGGCGCCGGAACGGCGACCGTCGTCGAAGTGGCAAACGCCCTCGCGCGCCGGGAGGACGAACTCGATTGTCGCGTCGAGTTCGTCGCCTACGGCGCCGAGGAGGTCGGGCTGGTCGGCTCGAGTCACCACGCCGACGGCGCCGATCCCGACCTGATCCGGGCGGTCGTCAACAACGACGGCGTCGTTCGCGGCCGGACCCTCGAGTTTTACACCCACGGCTTCCCGGAGCTCGCCGGCGCCGCGGAGGCGGTCGCCGATCGCTTTGGCCACCCCGTCGAGACGATCCCGAAACTGGGTCCACACAGCGACCACTGGCCGTTCGTCGTCGACGGCGTCCCCGGCTACCACGTGATGAGCGTCACCGACGGAGCCGGTCGCGGTTTCGGTCACACGGCCGCCGACACCCTCGACAAGCTCGACCGGCGGAACCTCCGGGAGAGTGCCATCCTGCTTACCGAACTCGTCGTCGAGCTGGCCGGCGAGGACGTCGAGATCGACCACCGCGAGCCGGCGGAGATCGCCGCGGAGCTCGAGGCCCAGGGACTGGCGACCGGAATGAAGGTTACTGGCGACTGGCCGTACTGACAGGTGCGGACTACAGGCCGTACTGAAGCTCGTGGACGACTGGTCGTACTGACAGGTGCGGACTACAGGCCGTACTGAAGCTCGTGGACGACTGGTCGTACTGACGATCACGGGCTACGGGTCGCACCCCCGACGCCCGCACGCTTTTGAACTCCCCGGCGGAAGGGCAACCTATGACCCCAGACCGGACGGCCGACAGGCCGACGCGGATCGGGATCGTCGGTCCCCGGGAGACCGCCGGATCGGGGGGGCAGCCGACGACCGTGCCCCCGCTCGAGGAGCTGGTGGCGGCGGTCCGCGAGCTGGGTGGCGACCCCGTCTCCGGGCCGATCGACCGCGTCCTCGAGGCGGCGCCGTCGGCTCTCGTCGCGGTCGGTGAGGCCGCGCTGTGTGAGCTCGTCCGGGCCGATCCCGGAGTACCCACGCTGCCGATCGCCGCCGGGGCCCGGCCGGTCCCCGTCGATCGGGCCGTCGCTGCCCTCGAGTCGGTCCTCGCGGGGGAGGGCGACCGACGGCACGACCGGAGCCTCTCGGTCGACGGCGAGGGCCGGGCCCTCCTCGACGTGACGCTCGTGGCCGACGAGCCCGCCCGGATAACCGGGTTCGCCGTCCGCTCGCGGGACGAGCCGGTCGCCCGGTTTCGTGCCGACGGCGTCGTCGTCGCGACCCCCGCAGGCAGCCGCGGCTACGCGAACGCCGCGGGTGGCCCCCTCCTCTCGCCCGCGATCGACGGCGTCGCCGTCGTCCCGATCGGCCCGTTCGCCGTCCGGGCGGACCGCTGGGTACTCCCCGCCGACGGGCTCGAACTCTCGATCGTCCGCGAGGAGACGCTCGTCTCCCTCGCCCTCGACGGCGAGCCGGCGGCGACGGTCGCGCCAGGTTCGACGGTCGAGATCCGTCCAGGGGAGCCCGTTGCCACGCTCGTCGTCCCGGAGAGCGCCGGCCCGTTCGGCCCGATCGACCGCTGACCGTCGCCCCCGAACCGGGACCGCGAGGTTTTAGAGGCGGCCGGCCGACCCTCGGGGCATGATCCTCTCGGACGCGGACATCCTCGATCGGCTCGAGGCGGGCGAACTCGTCGTCGAGCCGATCGACGACTACGGGCTACAGATCCAGCCGGCGAGCGTCGACCTCCGGCTCGGGCGGGAGTTCCTCGAGTTCCAGCGCACGAACATCCCGTGTATCCACCCCGAGGCCGACAGCGAGGTCGACGAGTACGTCACCGAGACGGTCGTCGAGAACGGCGAGGACTTCATCCTCCACCCCGGCGACTTCGTGCTGGGGACGACCCACGAGCGCGTGGAGATCCCGGCCGACCTCATCGCCCACGTCGAGGGGCGCTCCTCGCTGGGGCGGCTTGCCGTGGTAGTCCACGCCACGGCGGGGCTGTGCGATCCCGGCTACCGGGGCCAGATCACCCTCGAACTCTCCAATCTCGGCACCGCACCCGTCGCACTCACGCCCGGGATGCGTATCTCTCAGCTGACGTTCACGGAGCTGAAAACGCCCGCCGAGAGACCGTACGGCAGCGAGCGTGGCTCGAAGTACCAGGACCAGTCGGGACCACAGGCCTCCCGGATCGGCGGCGACGCGGAGTTCGGCGGCGACCAGCACGGTGAGAACCCGGAGTCCGACGACAGGGGGAGCCACGATGCGGAGTCCGGCGCCGATCGCGGGAGCTCCGACGCGAGGTTCGGCGTCGATCAGCACGGAGACGACCCGGAGCACGACGCCGATCGGCGCGGAGACGCCGAGCCGTGAGCTACCGGTAACAACGCCGCTCGACGCGCTCGTCGAACAGCGTGGCGAGCCGGTCGGTGATCGGTCCGGGCGCGTCGAACGCGTGGCCGTCGACCGCCTCGACGGGCCACACCTCCCCAGTGGTGTTCGTGAGGAAGACCTCGTCGGCTCCCCTGACATCCGCCGGCTCGAGGCGGCGCTCTGCCGTCGGGATGCCCGCCTCCGCGGCGAGTTCGATGACGACCCGTCGGGTGATCCCCGGCAGGGCGACGTCGCCGACCGGCGGGGTCACGAGCTCCCCGTCGTCGACGACGAAGACGTTGCTCGTCGTCCCCTCGGCGACGGCGCCGTCGAGGCTCCGGACCAGCGCCTCGTCGCCCTCCGTGAGCTCGAGGCGGGCGAGGATGCCGTTGAGGTAGTTGTGTGTCTTCGCGTTCGCGGGGATCGCCTCGTCGGGCACCCGCCGAGTCTCGACGGTCTCGAGGGTGGCGTGGCCGTCCGGCACGGGCTCCCCGTCGACGCCACCTCGGGGGAGGGAGGCGACGTAGACGACGACCGTCGGATCGACCGCCGGGGACGGGGTGAGCTTCCCCGGCTGGACGCCGCGGGTGATCGAGAGTCTGGCGTAGGCGTCCGCCAGCCCGTTGGCGGCGACGGCCTCCTCGATGCGCCCACGGAGCTCACCCCGCGGGAGGCCGTGATCGAGCGAGAGGAGCTCACAGGTACCCGCGAGACGGTCGGCGTGGGCGTCCCACTCGAAGATCGTCCCGCCGTACAGCCGGACGGTCTCGAAGGCGGCGTCGCCGTACCGAAAGCCCCGGTCGTCGACGCTGACCGTCGCCTCGCTCGCGGGTACGAGTTCGCCGTCGACGTGGTAGATCGGCTCGCTCACGGCTCCCCCGCCCGACGCTCGCGGGCCATCTCACAGAAGTTCCGGACCATCCGCTTGCCGAGTTCGAGGGAGATTCCGTCGCCGCCTCCCGTCCCCGGCCGACGGGTGAGGATGCTCTCGGGGTGAAACTGGACGCCGACGTGTGGTCGCTCGCGGTGGCGGACGGCCATCAACACCTCCCGTTCGTCGTCCGTCCGGGCGGTCTCGACCAGCTCGTCGGGCAGCGCGTCGCGTTCGACCGAAAGCGAGTGGTACCGGCCGACCTGGAACCGATCCGGGATCCCCTCGAAGACGCCGGTTCCGGTGTGAGAGAGCACCGAGGGTTTGCCGTGGACGACCTCCGGGGCGTGGACGACCGGCGCGCCGTTTGCCGCACACAGCGCCTGGTGGCCCAGACAGACCCCGAGGATGGGGAACTCCGTCTCGGCGAAAAGCGGAATCGAGACGCCCGCCTCCCGTGGCGTCCCCGGGCCGGGCGAGACGACGATTCCCGTCGGATCGAGCTCGCGGACGCCCGCCACGTCGATGGCGTCGTTTCGCCTGACGGTGACGTCGTCGGCCACCTCGCCGACGTACTGGACGAGGTTGTACGCGAACGAGTCGTAGTTGTCGATCACGAGGACGTGCGTGTCGGTCACGCCGAGCCACCACCGCCGTCCGTCCCGTCGCTCCCGTCCGTCACGTCGCGACCCTCGGTCCTCCGACCGTCGTCCTCTGCTATAGCGTCGTTGGCACCGTCTCGCACCGGACCCCAATCCTCCTCGCCACGGCAGCCGCCGTCTGTCTCGACGGTCATCGCGGCCCGTTCACCGAGCGCCTCGTCGACGGCGGTAATCAGCGCGCGGGCCTTATCGAGGGTCTCGTCGTACTCCGCGTCGGGGATCGAGTCGTGGACGATTCCCGCACCAACCCGGAGGTGGTACTCCTCGTCGTGCCGGACGAGCGTCCGGATGATGATGTTCAGCGTCGCCCGGCCGTCGAAGCCGAAGATCCCGACGCTTCCGGTGTACGGCCCCCGTCTCGTGGCCTCGAGTTCGTCGATGATCTCCATCGTCCGCGGTTTCGGTGCGCCCGTGATCGTGCCACCCGGGAAGAGCGCGGCGATCGCGTCCGCGAGGCTGCGATCCTCGTGGAGCCGTCCAGTCACGTCCGAGACGAGGTGCATCACCTCGGAGTAGCGGTCGACCCGCCGGTACTCGGCGACCTCGACGCTGCCGTAGTCACACACCTTCCCCATGTCGTTTCGCTCGAGGTCGACTAGCATCGCGTGTTCGGCGCGCTCTTTCTCGTCGCCGAGCAAGTCCGCCTCGAGCTCGGCGTCCTCGGCCGGATCGTCCCCGCGTGGACGGGTGCCCGCGATCGGCTCCGTCCGGAGGAGGGCTCCGTCGCGCTCTAACAACAGCTCTGGGCTCGCGCTCACGAGGTCGGCGCTACGGAACTCCAACAGCGCGGAGTACGGCGCGGGGTTGACCCGCCGGAGGGCGTCGTAGGCGGCGACGGGGTGGACCGCGGCGGGCGCGACGAGCCGCTGGGAGATGTTCGTCTGGAAGGTGTCGCCGTCGCGGACGTACCCTTTCACCCGACGGACGTTCTCGGCGAACGCCTCCCGACCGATCGTGCTCTCGAAAGTCGCCTCCCGCGTCGCGGCCGGCGGCTCGCCCACGGCGCGCTCGCCGGTTTCGATCCGCTCTACGAGCTCTATGGCTCGCTCGCGGCCGCGTTCGTACGCCGCGTCGGGATCCTCGCCGACCCGCGGACAGGCCACGATCCGCAGGCTCGTCTCCCCTTCGCGGGGCTCCTCCCACGCCGCGAGGCGGTCGTAGACGGCGAGCTCGAGGCGGGGTAGCTGCCGGTCGTCGGCCGCCGATCCAGGCAGCTCCTCCAGCTCGCGGGCGACGTCGTAGGAGAGCCAGCCGACCGCACCACAGGGGTACGGAACCGTACAGTCGCCCCGACGCAACGTCTCCCCGTCGAGCAGTCCCTCGAGTGCTGCGAGCGTCGGGGATCGCCCGTCCCCACACAGCTCGGCCTCCGGGCTCACCGTCAGCCGGTCGATAGGGTCGACGCCGAAGTATCCCCAGCCGGCCTGCCCGCCGGTCGTCTCCAGGAAGGCGCCGCCCCCGCCGTCGCGGGCCCGCCGGTAGGCCTCGAACGGGTCCTCGACCGTGAGCCGTACCTCGACCGGAACCCGAACCGGCCGGGCGTCCGTCCCCGGGGCGTCCACGCCGTCGGCCGAGGCGGCCGCGCGGAACGCCTCGGGCGTCGTGATAACGCTCAAGTCGTTCATGACCGCTCTATGGAACCGACCGGGTAACGGTGTTGCGGTTCAACCGAAGGAAGCCGGAACCGCCCACGGCCGTCGACCGATCCGGGCAGCTACCTGACTTTCGCCCGGTCGATCCAGCCCTGGAGTCGCGTCTCGGAGATGTCCGCCGCCTCGGCGAGCGCCGCGGCGTCGGCAGCCGCCAGCTCCTCTACCGTCTCCACGCCGGCGTCGGCCAGCCGGTCGGCGTACGCCGGACCGATCCCCTTGATCTCGGTGGTCGGTTCACCCTCCACGCCGTCGACTGTCGTGTCGTCGATTTTCGCGTCGGCCTCGGCCGCCCCACCGTGGTCGTTGTCTTCGTCGTCGTCCGCATCGACCTTGCTGTCGTCGTCCGCGTCGTCCATGTCGGCTTCGGTTTCGGCTTCGGTGTCGTCGTCCGCGTCGTCCTCGGCGTCGTCGATGTCGGCTTCGGTGTCGTCCTCGGTCGTCACACCGCCGTCCGTATCGTCGGTCTCTGTGTCGATGTCCTCAGCCCCTGTGCGGTCGGTCGCGCTCTCGGGCTCTCCGTCGATCGAGGGGTCGGGTTCGGCGTCCGCAGTCGTTGCGCCCTTGGCCTCCGCCGTCGTCGCGCCCTCGGCGTCAGCCGTCGTTCCGGGCCCGCCCCCGGACGGATCGGTGTCGGTCCCGTCTTCCGCCGACCGTTCGACCGTGACGCCACCGCGCTCTCGGCGGTGACTCCGGTCGTCGTCACGACCGAGCAACGATTTCAGTTTCTCGAGGAGCCCCATTGATCCACGATACACGTTCCCCCGGCTAAAACCGTTCGATCGGGGTCGGAACCGACGGTCCAGATCCCGCTCCACGCCAGCGATGTCACCGGTTACACTCCACCCCGGCGACGGTTCAGATCCCGCTCGACTCCAGTGACGGTTCAGATCCCGCTCGACTCCAGCAACGGTTCAGATCCCGCTCGACTCCAGTGACAGTTGGTGGTGATCCAACCCGACTGCAGGTCGCCCCGCCGGCTCTCGGTGCGCTACGGGCTCAGTCGCTGACGATCCCGCGGGAACAACACCGCCTCGCGGATGTTCTCGAGCCCGAGGATCGTCATGATCAGTCGCTCGCCGCCCAGCCCGAAGCCGGCGTGAGGTGGCATTCCGTACCGGAACATCTCGGTGTAGTACTCGAACTGCTCGGGGTCGAGCCCCTGCTGTTCGAACCCCTCGACGAGGTGGTCGTACCGGTGTTCGCGCTGGCCACCCGAGACGAGCTCCATCCGCGGATGCATCAGGTCGAAGCCGGTCGACACCTCCGGATCGTCGTCGTGGTCTTTGATGTAGAAGGGTTTGATCTCGCTCGGCCAGTCGGTGATGAAGTAGTGGCTACCGATCTCCTCGCCGAGGGCTTTCTCGCCTTCCGTCGGTAAGTCGTCGCCCCAGACGAGCGGCTCCTCGAGCGCCCCCGTCGCGTTGATGCGTTCGATGGTCTCCTCGTAGGTCAGCCGTGGGAACGACGCCTCGGGGACCGAAAACTCCTCGGCGAGCCCGAGGCTCTCCAGTTGATCCGCACAGTTCTCTGCGACGCCCTCGTAGGCTGCCCTGACGACCTCCTCGGCGACGTCCATCGCGTCGCCGTCGTCACAGAACGCCCCCTCGAAGTCGATCGAGGTCGCCTCGTTGAGGTGACGGGGCGTGTTGTGTTCTTCCGCACGGAAGATCGGACCGATCTCGAACACCTGCTCGACGTTCGAGCCGGCGATCAGCTGTTTGAAAAGCTGTGGACTCTGGTTCATAAACGCCTCCCGGCCGAAGTAGGTGATCGGGAACAGCTCGGTGCCCCCTTCGGTGCCGGTGGCGACGATCTTCGGGGTCGTGATCTCCGTACAGCCGACCGCGCGGAACCGCTCGCGGGCGGCCCGGAGGATCTCCGCACGGACCTCGAAGATGGCCTGGACCTCCTCCTTCCGGAGGTCGAGGGTCCGGTTGTCCAGACGCGTGGAGAGCTCGGCGTCGACCTTCCCGGAGGGATCGAGCGGGAGTTCGGGGTCCGCGGGCGCGATGACTTCCACCGACTCGGGGACGACCTCGACGTCGGTCGGCGCCCGGGGCTCCTCCTCGACGCGCCCGGAGACCGAGACGACGCTCTCGCGGGCCACCCCCAGCCCGGTCTCGACGAGGGCCTCGTCCATCTCGTCTTTCTCGAATTTGATCTGGATCTTCCCCGAGCTGTCCCGGAGGATGAGGAAGGCGATGCCGCCGAGATCCCGCAGCTCGTGGACCCAGCCGGCGACGGTGACGTCGTCGCCCGGCTCGGCGTCGGCCGCGTGGGTTCTGTCCTGCATACCTCCCGGTTGTGGGAGCCGGGACTTAAGGGCAACCGTTCGGATCGCCGACTCGGGTGTACCGAAACCGTTTTTATCGGCGATCCGGAACGTCAGGCGCATGCCCTCCGAAGAGCCGGACGAGCGGTATCTAACGGCGATCGCCGTCGGATCGGCGGTCCTGAACGTCGTCGTCTTCACGGTGGTCGGCGAGCTGGCCATCGAGGACGCGGTCTACGGCGGCGTCGCCGGCGTCTTCGCCGGCGTCGGAACGTACCTGTTTCTCCCGTGGTTCATGCGACTGTCGGCGATACAGAACGGGGCGGACGGGGACCTCCCGCTGAACGAGGTCCTAGAGCGGACGTCCGGCAGCGTCGGCGCGGGCACCTTCGGCCTCGGGCTGGAGGTCGGCGCGATCCTGATGCTCGCCCTCGGATTCCGGGACGCAGAGCCCTCCCTCGTCGTCGGCACCGCCGTCGGCGTGGCCGCCGCGGTCGCCGTCTACGGGCTCGGGTCCGTCGCTCTCGACCGGTGAGGACAGGTCGCCGTTAGTGGCCCCCGTGGACAGGTTTTTATCGTCCAGCCCCGAGTCGGCGGTATGGCCGAGTTCGACCTCGCGTTCGTGATCCGACTGGCCGGCGTCTTCGTCGCCGCGTTGTTGCTCATCGAGGCCTTCGAGCTCTCGGTCGGCTACCTCGAAACCGGCGAGTTCGGCGTCGACGTCGGGTTCGCCGTCCTCGTTTTGGCCCTCGCGCTCGTCGTCTCAGCGCTCTCGCGTCTCGAGTCGGACGGGGACGCCCAGTGACCCGCCGTCGGGGGCGTTGTTTTTCAGCCCACGGGGAGTAGGGCCGACCATGGACGACCTCGCGGGGCTCGCCGACTGGATCGCGACGGCCGGATCCGTCGTCGCCCTGACCGGGGCGGGGATCTCCGCGCCGTCGGGGGTGCCGACCTTCCGCGGCGAGGACGGCGTCTGGGACCGGTTCGAGGAGGGGCAGTTCACCCACGGCCGGTTCCGGCGGGATCCGGCCGGCTTCTGGGCCGACAGGCTGGAGCTGTACGAGACGATGTTCGACGGCGAGTACGAACCCAACCCGGCCCACGAGGCCCTCGCCGCGCTCGGACGGGCCGGCCACCTCGGGGCGATCGTCACCCAGAACACCGACGGGCTACACGGGCGGGCCGCCCGCCGCGTCGAGGAGCCGGACGCCGGCGGAACGACGCCGGACACCGACGGGACGGTGCCGGACGCCGGCGCGGAGCTCGTCGAACTCCACGGCAACGCCCACCGCGTCCGGTGTGTCGACTGCGATCGGCGCCGGACGATCGGGCCAGTTCTCGATCGCGTCCGCGACGGCGAGCGTCCGCCGACGTGTCCCTGTGGCGGCGTCTACAAGCCCGACGTCGTGCTCTTCGGCGAGCGGCTGCCCGGCGACTCCCTGTCCAGAGCCCGGAAGCTCGCCCGGGGGAGCGACGTCTTCCTCGCGATCGGCTCCTCGCTGGTCGTCGAGCCCGCGGCCTCCCTGCCGCGGCTCGCGGCGCGTTCGGGGGCGACGCTGGCGGTGCTCAACCTCGAGTCGACCCCCTGTGACGGCCTCGCGGAGTTCGTCAGCCGGACCGACGTCACCCGAACGCTCCCGGCCGTCGAGACGGCGGTCCTCGAACGGAGTTGAGACGGGCCGGAGGCACCCTCGGTCGGGATCGAAACGGGTCTGCCCGCTTCCAAAATACAACGTACGGGCGAGGTGAATACCTCGGGGTCGGGCCCCGGGACAGTCCACGCGGTCGGCTTTTACGCGATCTTCCCGTACTGCTCTTCGAGCTTCTCGGCGGCCTCCCGGAGCTGCTCGCGCTCGAACGCTGAGAGCTCCCACTCGACGACCTCCTCGACGCCGTCGGCACCGAGCTCGACGGGGACGCCGAAGGCGGTGTTCTCGTGGTCGAACTCGCCGTCGAGGACGACGCTCGCGGGCAACACCTCGCCGGTGTCCCGGAGGACGGCCTCGGTCATGTGGGCGACGCCCGTGGCGGGTCCCCACTCCGTGGCGCCTTTCTTCTCGATGACGTTCATCGCCGACTCCTGGAGCTCCGCGAGCAGCTCCTCGCGTTCCTCGTCGGTGAACTCGAGGTCGCGGCCGTTCACCCGGACCTTCGAGAAGACCGGCACCTGGGCGTCGCCGTGTTCGCCGAGGATCGTCGCCTCCACGTTCCGAACGGGAACGTCGTATCGCTGGGCGATGACGTACCGAAAGCGCGCGGAGTCGAGCCGGCCGCCGAAGCCGATCACTTGCTCGCGGGGCCGGTCGCCGACCTCGTAGAGGTGGCGGTTCAGCAGGTCGACGGGGTTCGAGGTCGTGATCGTCACGTACTCGTCGTTGTGTTCGGCGAGCGAGGAGCCGATGTCCTCCATGATCGGCGCGTTGTCGCCCGCCAGGTCGATCCTGGTCTGGCCCGGCTGGCGCGGGATCCCCGCCGTGATGACGACGACGTCCGAGCCCGCGGTGTCGGCGTACTCGCCCTGACGGACGACCGTGTTCGAGTCGTAGGCCGTCCCGTGGTTCAGGTCGGCCGCCTGGCCGACCGTCTCCGCCTCCATATCCGGGATGTCCACGAGGACGAGTTCGTCCGCGATCCCCCGCAGTGCGATGTTGTAGGCCGCGGCGGCACCGACCGTGCCGGCCGCGCCGACCACGCTGACTTTCGACATACCACGTAGACCTCCACCCGGCCCGGCGTTAAATCCGTCGAAACTCACGGCTTCACGCCGCGGGACGTGGCTCCTGTCGTCGATCGTCGAACCCCCGTGTCCGGTCGCCGGCCGGTCTCACGCGTCCGGCCGATAGCACGGTCCTTCCTCGTTCCGTCGCCGTCACGGCCCTCCCACGCCGGTCGCCGTCACGGTCCCACACACCCGGTCGCCGCCACGTTCTTGTCCTTTCGGCTCCCCCGGCCGCGTATGCGCGTCAGCGTCGTCGGCGGGAGCGAGGTGACGGACGACGAGGCCACGATCGCGGAGTCGGTCGGCCGCGAACTCGCCGACCGGGGACACGTCACCGTCTGTGGCGGACTCGGGGGGACGATGGAGGCGGTCTGTCGGGGGGCGAAACGCGCCGGCGGGGAGACGATCGGGATCCTCCCGGTCGCCGAGTACGACGCCGCCAACCCCCACGTCGACGTCGCGATCGCGACCGGGATGGGCCACGCCCGGAACGCGCTGGTCGCGATGAACGGCGACGGGGTGATCGCGCTCGCCGGCGGCCCCGGCACCCTCTCGGAGATCGGCCTCGGGCTCGCGATGGATCGGCCGGTGGTCGGCGTCGGAACCCACGACGTGGCTGGCGTCGTCGCCGTCGACGGAGCCCGGGCGGCCGTCGACCACCTGGAGGCGAGCCTCGGGGTGGACTGACCGGCTACCCGAAACCGTGAGTAGCCTTCGACGGCTACCTCCGCCGTGAGCGACGACACCGACCCGCGCGTTCGGCGGCTCCACGAACAGCTGGAGGCGACGGGCGAGCGACCGATCGACCCGCGGACGAACCGCTGGCTGGGGGAGGCCGAGGCCGTCGCCCGCGACGCGACGACTCCGGGGCTGGACGAGGCGACGGTCCGAACGCGGATCGGACAGGTCCGGGAGCTGCTCGCCGAGGCGGGCGAAACCGGCGACGCGGCCGCCGACGACCACCTCGCGTCCGCACGGGAGCTGTGCGATCGGATACTCGAGGAGTTGGAGTGACCGGCTGGACGCTCGCCGACGCCGGGAGCCGGGGGACGTCCCGGACGGTTATCGAACCGCCCGGGTCGCCCCGCCGATGATCTCGAGGGCCGCTTTCAGCTCCTCGGTGCCGGTGGCGTAGGAGAGTCGGGCGTAGCCCTCGCCGTTCGCGCCGAAGGCGTCTCCGGGGACGACGACGACGCCACGTGAGAGGACCTCCTCACACCAGCCGTCGGGCACCTCCGGCATGACGTAGAACGCCCCCTCGGGAGTGGGGACCGAGAGGCCGGCGTCCTCCAGGCCGTCGAGGACCAGATCCCGCCGTCGTTCGAAGGCCTCGACCATCTCCGCGACCGGCTCCTGGGGACCGGTGAGAGCGGCCTCGGCGGCGTACTGGGCCGGTGCGCTCGCACACGCCTGGGCGTACTGGTGGACCCGGAGCATCCGCTCGATCCGGGGTTCGGAGCCGGTCACCCAGCCGAGCCGCCAGCCGGTCATCGAGTAGGTCTTCGAGCAGGCGCTGACCACGACGACGTTGTCGCTCTCGGCGAACTCCATCGGCGAGCGGTGTTCGCCGTCGAAGACGATGTGTTCGTACACCTCGTCGGAGAGACAGAGCACGTCGTGTTCGTCGGCGATGCGGGCGAACTCCCGCACGTCGGACTCGCTCTGGACCGCACCCGTCGGGTTGCCGGGGCTGTTGACGACGAACGCGGCGGTGTCGTCGGTGATCGCCGCCTCGACGGCCGCGGGATCGAGCGTCAGATCCTCCCGGAGGGCGACCGGCTGCGGCCGTCCGCCGGCGAACCGCGTGAGCGCGTCGTACGAGACGAACCCGGGGTCCGGGACGATCACCTCCTCGCCGGGGTCGACGTGGGCCTCGAGGACGAGGTGAAGCGCCTCGCTCCCGCCCGCGGTCGCGATGATCTCTTCGGGGTCGACGGCGAGGTCGTACTCGCGCTCGTAAGCGGTGGAGATCGCCTCCCGGAGCTCGCGGGTTCCCTTGTTCGAGGTGTACGCGTCGGTCGCGCCGCTCTCGATCGCCTCGATCGCCGCCCGCCGGGCGTTCTCCGGTGTCGGGAAGTCGGGCTGGCCGATTCCGAGGTTGATCGCGTCCTCGCCGGCCGCCTCGAACACCTCGCGGATGCCGCTGATCGAGACCGCCTCGACCCTGGCTGCAAACTCCGTCATGACCGAACGCGAGGCGGCGACCCGGTTAACTCTTGGCGTCCGTCCTGGAGCCGGTCGGCGGATCTCCTGGCCGGAAGGAATATCCCGAGTCCGATACTGTTCCCACCTGATGCACTCGCGACGATCGATGCTGGCGGCTGGGGCCACCGGGCTGGGGGCACTGACGGCCGGCTGTCTCGGCTTCGCCCTGGGAAACGAGCCACTCGAGTTCGACGCCGCCCGAGTCGAACCCTCCGGTGAGACTCTCGAATCGACCGGCTACGCCGAAACCGACGTCGAGCGCGAGCGGATCGAAGAGACCGTCGAGGTCGCCGGAGTCAGCCGCGAGGTGCGGGCGTCGTTCTGGACGGCCGTCTACGACAAGACCGTCGAGATCGAGGACATCGAGTCCGAATCCGCCGTCTTCGCGGCCGTCTCGACGCCGGCGATGGAGGTGCTCGGCCAGGAGTTCAATCCCCTGGCGGATCTGGACGACGAGGAGCTGCTCGTGGAGTTTCTCGGGGAAGCCGGCGGGGAGTTCGACGATCTGGGGGAGCTCTCCCCGGAGGAGTCGTTCGAACACCCGATCCTCGGGGCCGAACGGGAGGTGTCGGTGTTCACCGGCTCGACCGAACCGGCGGCGGAGCTCGAGGAGGAGCTCGAGGTCGACTTGCTCGTCACGTCGTTCGACCACGCCGACGATTTCCTGGTCCTGGTCGGCGGCCACCCCCGGCTCGATCCCGAAGAGCGGTTCAACCTGGAGGACCTGCTGGCGTCGGTCGACCACCCCCTTGAGTGATGGTGGCGAGCCCCAACCGGTGGTGGCCCATCCCGACCGGCTGAATACGACATCAAAAGTACAACTGAGACTCATTTCTCCAGTACTAACACTCGAATTATATGATATGCGCGGTCGAACGAGCCGACTCAAACCGATTTCCTCGGTTTGAACGACGAAAATCGGCTCGTTTCGAAACGGGTAGACTATTCCTACCAGTATCGATTACTGATCGGATTCCAGTTATTTGTGGCGAGAAACGCGTTCGACGACGGCGTTGCGGAGGAAAAACCGAGCCGACGGATCGGGCGGTGACGGGATTCAGTCGTCGGGGGTTCCGATCTCCTCTTCGATGCTGGGAGTCTCGAAGTCCCTGACGAGGTACTTGTGGCCGACGAGCAGGAACGCCCCGACCGCCAGCGTCCCGGCCCGCAGTCCCGTCTGTGGGAACACGAGGGCCACGAAGCCGAGCACGAAGAAGGTCAGGCGGATCCCGCCGTTCGCGATCCAGCCGTCCACCGGCCGTCGGAAGTAATTCAGCCCGTGGATGATGAGCACCCCGCCACCCAGCGCGAGCGCCGCCGAGATGAGCGTCTCGACGGTGAGGCCGCCGATGACGAGTTCGGGGTTGTAGATGAACGCGAACGGCAGGACGAAGAGCACGGCGGAGATCTTCAGCGCCTGGTAACACGTTCCCCAGAAGTTGGCCTGGGCGATCCCGGCGGCGACGACGACCGCGATCGCGATCGGAGGCGTCAGCCCCGAGAGCATCGCGGCGTAGAACACGAAGTAATGTGCGGCCAGCTCGGGGATGCCGAAGTCGTTGACCAGCGCCGGCGCGATGAGGAAGGCCACGATGACGTATGCCGCGACCGTCGGCATCCCGAGCCCGAGGATGATACAGATGATCATCGCGATGACGACCGCAACGGCGAGCACTCCACCGGAGAGGCCGAGCAGTGCCAGCGACATCTTTCCGGGAATCCCCGAGGCGACCAGGAGGTCGACGATGCCGTTGATCGCGCCGACGACGATCGCGATGGGCGCGAGCGTCACCGCGCCGTACTTGAAGCCGTCGATCGTCGACCAGAACACCTCGACGAACCGGGACGGAACCCGGCTAACGTCACCGTATGCGGTCCGTGCGAGCGGGAACGCGAAGCCGGTGACCAGCATCAACACCACCGTCCAGAGGGCGGCGGTCATCACCGTCCACTGGACGACCCCGAGCGTGTAGATCAGGACGCCGAAGGGGATGAGGAACTTGACGCTCTCGATGGTCAGATCCCGCCGTGATTTTTCGCCGGCGAGGTACTGTCGCATGTCGATTTCGTCCTTGAAGCGAAGCTCGTCGACGGCGGAGTAATGGACGGCGATGATGACGGTCAGATAGAAGATCAACGCGGGGAGCAAGCCGGCGATGAGTACGGCGATGTAAGAGATTCCGAGGACCGACGCCATCACGAACGCCGCCGCGCCCATGATGGGGGGCATGATCTGTCCGCCCGACGAGGCGACGGATTCGATGCCGCCCGCAGTCTCGGGTTTCAGCCCGCTGTCTTTCATCATCGGGATGGTAAACGAGCCGGTGATCGCGGCGTTTGCCATCTGGCTGCCGGTGATCGAACCGATGATGATGCTCGCGGTGACCGCCGCCTGGGCGACGCCCGACCGGATGTAGTTACCGATGAGGATCGCACCCCGGAGGATGAGATCGAACGCGCCGTATCCGCGTAACAGCCCCGCATACAGCAAGAACAGCGCCACCCAGGTCGCGACGATCTGGTTTATCGAGCCGAACACCCCCTGGAACTGGAACTCCCAGACCATCGCGTTGGTCAGCCGTCGCCAGCTGAAGCCGCCGTGTCCCAGGATGCCCGGGAAGTGGTTCCCGAACATGGTGTAGAAGATCACCGTGGCGACGACCAACATGAACACGAGCCCGTACGCCCGGTAGGTGAGATACACGAGCGTGATGATGAACAACGCGCCGAGGACGTACTCGTGCTCCCGGGCGAATCCGAGGCGAACCTCGGTCAGGGCCGTGTACTCCATATTGAGGTAGACGGCCATGAGGATGGTGACGATGCCGGCGACGGCGATGAGAAGCAGGTCGAACCAGTTCCCGCGCCCGCCCTCCTCGAAGACGTCTCTGGTCTCGGCGACGAGGAAGACGAGCATCATCCCACACAGGAAGACCACGCCGAACCGGTCCCGGGTCATCGTCCTGAAAAACGCGAACTGCAGGATGTACAGCCACGTCAACACACAGAAGACGATCAGGATCTTGTCGGTTACCTCGGCGATCGAGTACTCCGTTCCACGGAACGTAATCGCGCTCATGACCTCCCCCGTACCGTGATGGTGCTCATGGCTCCACCTCGTGGTTCGCGCTCGCGGCTGTTCGACCGTCGGAAGGCGTTGTCTGGTACATCTCGGTATTCCACGTGGGCATATTTCCGTGCCCCGTAATTAATGTACAGGGATCGATTCCCCCGCCGACCCCTGAGGGGCAGGTCGTTCGAAGAGACGATGCGAACGCCGCCGTCGTTACCAGGAGTGGTCGTTGTCTTCGTAGAACTGCTCGGCTCCCGGGTGGACGTCGTGGCCCCAGAACGTGCTGGTCATGGTCTCGAGGTCGCTGGTGTCGAGGAACGCGGCCTCGGCGTCCTGGATGGTGTCGATGTGTTCGTTGGCGACTCGGCACAGCTCGTAGACCGCGTCGTCGTCGACGTGGTCGCCAGCGTACATGTTGAACCCGTCGACCCAGGAGTTCAACTCGCCCTCCCAGTTCAGATCCTGCTCCCAGCCGTACGGCTCGAACTGCTCGAAGAGCGCCGGCGACTCCTCGACGGCGTCCCAGAACCAGTCTTCGACCTCGATGAGCTCACAGTCGACCCGCGAGTCGACCTCGAGCACCCAGCCGGCCACGTTGGCCCCACCGCTACCGTACGCGGCGAAGACCTCGATGCGGTCTTCCTCGAGCGCACCCGCGACCTCTTCGACCGGCTCGTTGACGAGAAGCGGCGCGATGTCGTCGAGGCGACCCCCTTCCTCCAGAATGTTCTCGAGCAGCTGGCGCAGGCCCCATCCGGCGGGGAAGCCATACATGTCCGCTTCCTGTTCAATGGCGTCATCGAGGCTGTCGTACCCCGCGTCTGCCTTCTGGAGCCAGTACATCTCGATGGTGGTAAAGGACATCACCGTCGGAGGCATATAGTCGAGTGGCTCCTCCTCGAACATCTCCTGGTCCTCGGCGGCCTGTGCTGCGATGTAGTTCCCGGACGTAGCGATGTCCGTCTCTCCGAGGGCGACCTCGCGGAGCGCCGCCGGGTCGCCGCCGGGGGCCGTCGCAGTAAACGCGAGCATATCCGAGTGGGAGTCGGCCGCGGCCTGCATCGCCTGACAGGAGTTGAACGACGTCGTCCCACGCGAGGAACAGCCGGCGACGAGTTCGACGTCCGCGTCGTCGTCGCCATCCCCGTCGTCACCGTCGCCTACGTCGTCGTCGTCACCGTTCCCGAGACAGCCGGCGAGGGCAGCGAGCCCGACGCCGCTCAGTCCCGCAGTTGTTTTGACGACGTCTCGACGACTGCGCGTTGGCTTGTCTAATGCCATGGTAAATCATATATCTCCAGCAAGTATTTAGCTCTTTCGTTCAAATATCGAATATTATTGGAGAGATAACACCACTTGACGCCCGGCGTACCGTCTCGTGGCCCGTAGAAAGGAGCCACACGTGGTGTGGAATCCCCACACCGGACTGTACCGTTGTGATCGGCGATTCGTGGGTGTTCCGTAATCGATATGACGCTTTCAGCCTGACTTCGCGGCTCTTCGGGGGAAGGTGCTTCCGGTTTCCGAGGGAGCGATCCTGGCCTGGTAGACGCCCCCGGTTTCGAGTCGACCGGGACGCTCCCGGGCTCGGGTAGCGGTCTCTTTCTCGAGTCAATCACGGATCACGGACGGCCGACGGCCGATGAACGTACATTTATTACGGGTCGCCACAGAGCGTGGTACATGAGCACCAACCCACCGGAAGAGAAACCGGAGGTTCCCGAAACCGACCATCCCGTCGAGGAGTTCATCGAGGAGAATCTCGAATGGCTCAGCTTCCTCTTCGAGGAGGATACCCGATGGCGAATTCGGCGGGGATTCGAACTGGCGATGGTAGCCGTCCTGATCGTCGGGCTGGTCTACTGGGCCGCGCTGTTTTTCGTCCTCAACGGCGGATAGGTCCACGTTCTCAACGGCGGATAGGTCCACGGCCGGACCCGGTCGAATCGCTCTCTCACGCCGACACCCCCGCTGGTTCGAACCCCTCGCCGTCAGAGCTTTGTACGGGCTCCCGGTACTCCCGGCCGTTATGGTTCCATCCGAACGGACGGGCTGTTTCGGTGATCCACGATGACCGGCGGGGAGCCGTACGCGTTCCTCCAGAACCACGACGAGGAGTTCCTCGCTGACCTCCGGACGCTTCTCGCCCAGCCGTCGATCAGCGCGACCGGGGAGGGGATCGAGACGTGTGCGGCGATGGTCCGGGAGTACTGTCTCGAGTACGGCTTCGACGACGCCGAGATCGTCGAGACGCCCGGTCGACCGGCAGTGATCGCTCACGCGCGTGGAGACGTTAAGCTTGAGGCTGGGGCAGCCGACGCGGACGACTCCTCGGCCGATACCGACGACTCCTCGGCCGATACCGACGACTCCTCGGCCGATACCGACGACGGATCGGCTGAGGGTGCCAAAGCGGCAGACCGACCGACGATCCTCCTCTATGGTCACTACGACGTCCAGCCGGCCGATCCGGACGAGTGGACGTCCCCCCCGTTCGAGCCCACGATCAGGGAGGGACCGAACGGTACCGACCGGATCTACGCCCGCGGCGCCGGCGACAACAAAGGCCAGTGGTTCGCCCACCTCTGTGCGATACGTGCACTCCGGGAGACGACCGGGCTGCCCGTCGACGTCGTCCTCCTGGTCGAAGGGGAAGAGGAAAGCGGGAGCGAACACCTCGAGTGGCTCGTCCGCGAGCGGCGGGCTGAGCTCGCCGCCGACCTGGCGTTCGTCGCCGACGGCCCCATCGACGCCTCCGGACGTCCACACGTCCTGCTCGGCGCACGCGGGCTGTTGTACGTCGACCTCGAGGCCACGGGCGCGAACGTGGACCTCCACTCGGGGAACTTCGGCGGTCCCGTCCCCAGCCCGACGACGGCCCTGATCGAGGCGCTCGCCTCGGTCCGTGACGCCGACGGACGCGTCACGATCGAGGGCTTTTACGACGACGTTCGGCCGCTCTCCGACCGCGACCGGGAGATCCTCGAGGCGATCCCCGTCGACGAGGACGACATCAAAACGGAGCTCGGCCTCTCGGGGCTCGCGACCGATCCCGGGGAGGGGTACGTAGAGCGGCTGCTCACCCGGCCGAACTTCAACGTCGCCGGCTTCCAGGCCGGCTACGGCGGCGAGGGGATGAAGACGGTCCTCCCATCCCGGGCGACGGCCAAGGTGGACTTCCGGCTGGTCGCCGATCAGGACCCAGACGCCGTCTTCGACTCGTTCGCTGCCCACCTCCACGAGCGGATGCCCCCGGGGGTCGACCTCGAGATCGACCGGGTCGCCGCGATGGCTCCCCAGCGAACGCCCGCGGACAGCCCCGTCGTGGAGCCGGTCGTCCGTGCGGTCACGGACGGCTGGGAGGAACCGATCCTCAAGCCCGCCCTCGGGGGATCGGTGCCGACGTACGTCTTCGCCGACGAGCTCGGGGCCCCCTGCGTGGTCGTCCCGTACGCGAACGCCGACGAGAACAACCACGCGCCGGACGAGAACATCGAACTCAGCTGTTTCCGGGCCGGCTGCCGGACGACGGCGGCGTTGCTCACCGAGTTCGGGGACGTCTCGCTGGAGTAGCAGGGTTCGGCGTCGGCGGTCCTCCGCGGCTGTCGGCCCCCGGTCGACGATGGCGAACGGGCAAATCGGATCCTCGGTCGCCAGTGGCTGACGCCCCGTCGAGGCTTCAGCCGCCGGTGGCGAACGACCCATCGAGGCCTCAGTCGACGATGGCGAACGCCCGAATCGGACTTGCGGTCGCACCCGAGAGCGGTAACGGCGCGGCGCTGAACGTGAACCGGTGGTCCGGTATCGCCGCCACGTTCCTGAGATTCTCGACGATCAGCGTGTACTCCTCGGGGGCCCCTTCCCGGAGCAACACGCGGTGGGCCGGCATCGAGACGTCGCCGGCGACGTCGACGTTGCCACAGTCGATGCCGACGACGCTCACCTCCCGCTCGAAGAGCCACTCCGCGCCGGCCGCCGAGAGCCCCGGATGTTCCCCCAGATACGTCTCCCGGTCCGCCGGGAGGTGTTCGTCCCAGCCGGTCGCCAGCAACACCGCGTCGCCGGATTCGACGGTCACGCCCGCCTCGGTGGCCGCCGCCGCGAGTTCGTCGGGACCGATCTCCCCGTACGGGCCGACGTCGGAGACGTCGAGCCAGACCGCGGGGCCGTGACACTCCGACAGGGCGAGCTCCTCTATGGTCTTCCCGTCGGGGTGGAGGTGGTAGGGGGCGTCGATGTGAGTGCCGTTGTGCTCGGCGATGTAGACGAAGCCGTTGACGAGCGAGAGGTCCTCGACCCCTTTCCCGCGCCAGGAGTCTTCGGCCTGGTCGTGGTTCATCCGGGTTCCGGAGAGAAAGAGCGGACTTCGGCCGTGGTTTGGGTGGTTCGCCATCTCCTCGGTGATCGTCGCGGTGAGGTCGACGAGTTCGGACATGGCCGCAGGTGAGCCCCCACGGCTAATAACGTTACTCGTAACGTCGGCCGACGATCACGGCCGGCAGGGTCGGCCGACGATCACGACTCGTAGAGCCGGTTGGCGATCACGAGCCGGTTGATCTCGTTCGTCCCCTCGTAGATCTGCATCCCCTTCGCGACGCGCATCCGCCGTTCGAGCGGGAAGTCCTTCGAGTACCCCCGCGAGCCGTGGACCTGGACGGCCTCAGTCGTGACGTCCATCGCGACGTCTGTCGCCTTCGATTTCGCCATCGCCGCCTCGGTCGTCACCCGCTCGCCCCGGTCGCGGGCCGCCGCCGCGGCGTAGGTCAGCAGCCGGGAGGCTTCGATCTCCGTTTTCATCTCCGCGAGTTTGAACGAGATGCCCTGAAACTCCCGGATCGGCTGGCCGAACTGCTCGCGTTCGTCGGCGAAGTCGACGCTTTCCTCGAACGCCCCCTGGGCGACGCCGACGCCCTGGGCGGCCGTCCCGATCCGGCCGACGTCGAGTCCCTCCATCACGTACCGAAACCCCCGGCCCGCCTCGCCGATGAGGTTCTCCGCCGGGACGCGGACGCCGTCGAAGCGCAGTTCGCTCTCGACCGACGCCTCCCCTTCCATACACGGGATGTCACGGACGACCTCGAACCCATCCCTCTCGCGTGGACCCGGGATCCCGAGGAGGCTCACCCCGGCGTGACCCTCTCTCTCGCCGGTCCTGACGCCGACGACGAGGAAGTCGGCGATCCGGCCGTTGGTCGCCCACACCTTGTGGCCGTCGACGACGAACTCCTCGCCCTCCCGGCGTGCGGTCGTCTCCAGGGAGCCGGCGTCGCTGCCAGCTTCGGGCTCGGTCAGCGCCAGCGCGGGGAGCCACTCGCCGGCACAGATCCGACCCAGCCACTCCGCACGCTGGCGCTCGGAGCCGAACTCGTGGATCGGGTAGCCGACCAGGCTCGCGGCGACCGACGCCGTCCCCGCGAGGAGCTTCCAGCTCCGGGAGAGCTCCTCGATCGTGATCGCATACGAGAGGTAATCGAGACCGAGCCCCCCGTACTCGGTGCCGTACTGGACGCCGTGGAACCCCTCCTCGGCGACGCGGTCGACGATCTCGTGGGGGAACTCACCCGCCGATTCGAACCGTTCGACGTGTGGCTCGACCTCCGTCTCGCAGAACTGCCGCACGCGCTCCCTGTACGCCCGGTGTGAGTCGGGGAGTTCGAAGATGGCTGTCATGGTGGGGCCGTATGCGGACCTTCGGCCGTCGGGACATAAACGCGACGGACCCGGCGGTGCCGATCGAGGTCGCGTCAGCGGAGTTAAATAGCCACCGCCGGCCGGTCAGCAGAATTAAGACGACCGATAGCCACCACTGGCCGGTCAGCAGAATTAAGACGGCCACCGCCGATACCGTCGCCTGTGACCCAACCCACCGCCGAAGACGTGCTCTCGGGAGCCGCCGCCCGGTTTCCGGATCGGACCGCCATCTACGAGCCGGCGACAGGGGATCGCCTCACGTTCGCCGAACTCGACGGCCGTGCGAGGCAGGTCGCGGCCGGCCTCGCGGACCTCGGGCTCGAGCCGGGCGATCGGCTCTCGGCGACCATCGGCGACTCGATCGAGTTCCTCGAGTTGCTGTTCGGATCGTTCCACGCCGGTCTCGTCTTCAACCCGATCAGCTACCGGGCGCCGTCCGAACGACTGGCGTACGTCATCTCCGACGCAGCCTCCAGCGCGCTCGTCTACGACGACGTCACCGCCGAGACCGTCGCGTCCCTCGATACCCTCCCCGAAACGACGATCGCCGTCGACCCCGACGCGGAGCCGGTCGAAGGGAGCCGGGCGTACGCGGATCTCGTGGCCGAACGGGTACAGACGCCCGACGTATCGGAGTCCGATCCGGCCATACTCATGTACACCTCGGGGACGACCGGCCAGCCGAAGGGCGTGCTCCACTCCCACCGGACCGTCGTCGCCGCGGCGCTCGTCTCCCTGCCGTACAACCGGCTGCGGCCGACGGACGTCAACCTCTCGCTCGGGCCGCTGTACCACGTCGGCCCCCTGCTGTGTAACGTCCTCCCGGCGACGAACGTCGGGGCGTCGAACGTGATCGCCCACGGCTTCGACGCCGAGTCGACTCTGGAGTCCATCGAGTCGGCGGAGATCACGACGATGTGGGGAGTGCCCACTCACGTCCGGGCGCTCGTCGACGCGCCGTCGATCGACGACCGGGAGCTCTCTCACGTCCGGATGATCCAGTACTCGGGGTCAGCGATGCCCGCGGCGGTCGCCCGGCAGGCGGGCGAACACCTCCCGAACTGCGAGTTCGTCAACGCCTACGGCAGCACCGAGATCGTCTTCGGCACGCTGCTTTTCCCCGAGTTCCACGAGGAGAAACTCGGCAGCATCGGCCACGCGGCGCCCAACGCCGAAGTCAGGGTCGTCGACCCCGAGGAGCCGGTTCCGGAGGCCACCCTCGGGCCGGGCGAGGTCGGCGAACTCCTCGTGAAGGCGTCGACGTGTATGCTCGAGTACTGGCGGGATCCGGCGGCGACCGAGGCGGCGATGGCCGGGGGCTGGTTTCGCACCGGCGACCTGGCCCGCCGGGACGAGGACGGCTTTCTCTACTTCGTCGACCGGAAAGACGACATGATCGTCACGGGAGGCGAGAACGTCTATCCGGCGGAGGTCGAGGAGCTGCTCCACGACCACCCCGACGTCGCGGCCGCCGCCGTCGTCGGCGTCCCGGACGAGCAGTGGGGTGAGGTCGTCACCGCCGCCGTCGTCCCCGCCGGGGAGGAGCTCTCGACCGACGAGCTCGATACGTTCTTCCGGGAGTCGGAGGCCATAGAGTCGTTCAAACGTCCAAGACGGTACGTCCTCCGCGAACGGTTGCCACAGACGGCGAGCGACAAGATCGATCGGCGGGCGCTGCTCGAGTCACTCTCGGAGTCATCGACCCACGACTGAACTCGTGGGGTTCGCCTCGAACCCGTGTGAGCGAGTCGAAGTCGGTCGGCGGTCCCGGACCGTGGCACTGGCGAGCGAGGAGCCGGCGTCGGATCGGCGGCTCGTCCAGCGAACGTCGGATCGTCCCACAGGTGTCGAGCCGGCTCACCGCATCGTCCGATCGGCCACCGCATCGCCTGGCCGGCTCACCGCATCGTCCGGTCGGCCACCGCATCGCCTGGCCGGCTCACCGCATCGTCTGGCCGCCGTTGACGTTTACGGTCTCGCCGGTGACGAACGAGGCGTCCCGGAGGTACGCCGCCGCCCCGGCGACGTCCGCGGGCCGTCCGAGCCGCTCGACGGGTATCCCTGCCGCGCGCTCGCGACGGTCGGCCTCGGAGGTCGTCGCCCGGGTCATGTCGGTTTCGACGAAACCGGGGGCGACGGCGTTGACGCGGATGGTGGGTGCGAACTCGGCGGCGTGGCTCTTGGTGAGCGCGATAACCCCGGCTTTCGAGGCCGCGTAGTGGGGCTCGTACGACGCCCCCACGTGGGCCAGCCGGGAGGAGAGGTTG
>LKMJ01000747.1_pt1 | contig 26557 bp, 20 predicted proteins | sample 643391 | NCBI WGS metagenome assembly LKMJ01 (sample SAMN04112250, study PRJNA286221) | soda lake metagenome | biome: soda lake; feature: Kulunda Steppe; material: water; isolation source: sample PL-Br10 brine of Picturesque Lake | place: Russia: Kulunda steppe | collected 2010-07 | reverse complement strand
TCTCCTGATGCAAGCGCATGTTCAGTGAATCCTCAGACCATGAACGAGTTCGAGTTCGACTACAACGACTGTTCATACCTTGACAGGGTAAACGTTTCAGAAGGTCAGTGGTTCAGATTCGACTACAGGTTCAGAATTCCTGGTCCTGAAGACTTCGAAAACGTGGGAGACGTCAACCAGTACAACGTCTCCGATACTATTGTCAGGTTCGATATCCTTACAGAGACCGAAGATTTTGAAGGATAGTCTACAAGAACTAGGAAGAAAGATTTTCTGAGGTTACATACCAGGTTTTTTGTGAAAAGGCGTTACTGCTTTGCTGTACCTCTCACCATACTTTAAATCAGGTCTTCAACAATTATGTTTTAGCCCTTTCAATGGACTGGGAGGGCTTTTAATCAGAAAACCGGTTTTTCGAAGGAGAACACAATACATGTCGAAGGGAAAAAGACACATCACAGCACTAGTTCTAGTTTTAACTTTAATGATAGGTCTAACTCTAGCCCTTCAGTCCACGTACGAAGAGTTTAACGAAGGCTCCTATGAAAACATCGAGATAAGTCAGGGAGACGACACGATCTCTATAGATGATGAGGACTCTCTGGCCCGGTGGACATCGACAGTTCTGGACAGTGAAAGAAACGAAACCACCTGGCTACACGTCAACTGGGACGGAGAAATACCTTCCGGTGCAGATATATCAGCGAGAGCCTTATCAGCCGAGGACTTTGTAAGTATCGGTTCTGTAGAAGGGACTGATACACAGCTGACAGAATGGGAGTCAAGCCCTAGACAGAACTACAGTTATCTTGACTACCGTACAGAAAGCCAAGAACTAATAGACGGTTCTATAAGAGGCTTGGACTTCGATCTGGATGAGCAGCCAGCTGACGTATGGTACTCTTTCGAGGGAACAGCTGAAACTGTAAAGGACTTCTCCGGAAACGGTATAACAGGAACTATAGATACCGTCTTAAGAACTGACGGATACTCAGGCCAGGGCGTAACTTTCGACGGCACTCAGAACTTCGAGGTGGAAGAACCAAACCCCGGGTTCACTAACGAACACGGTAACATGACTATAGGGATGTGGGTGTATCCTGAGGATCTCTCTGAGGACCAGACACTTATAGACAAGGAGGACGAGTTCCAGCTCAACCTTGAGAACAGTGGAGAGATCTGGATGAGAACCTACGGAGACAACAACCAGGGGGCAGCAAGCATACAGGAAAATACCTGGACACATATAGGAGTGGAATGGGTTTCAGACGACTACATAAGAACCTATGTTGACGGCGAACAGGTAGATGAAAGAACTATAGATGATATAAGCGAGACCACGGAGAACCAGGTCTACTTCGGAAGCACACACGACCAGGAACAGCACTTTACAGGAAGTATGGACGAAGTAAGAGTATACAGAAACCAGTCCGATATACAGTTCATGACTGATATAACAGACTTTACTGATACGGCCCGTGCATCGGGAGAAAAAGTTTCTACAGTAGATTCCGAATATGTTCAGGCACGTTACCAGCCAAGTACAGAAGACGAACATTACGAGGTTGAGGAGACACGTATAGCTTCAAATGCTTCGTTCGGTGACTGGAGAGATGAAGGAGAGGAGATGGAGGAAGTTCCCGACAACCGTTACGCGGTATTTCAGTTAAACCTTTCCGCGGACAACGACGGTAACTCGCCGGAGATAGATGAGACACGTATGCTTACCGCAACACCCGACGAACTATATACTGAGACAACAGCCTTCCAGAACCAGATAATTGCTGACAATTATGAAGACCTGGCTGTAGAGCTTTCACTGAACAAGTCCGGTATAGAATCCCTGGAGCCTGTAGAGGCTGACTACACCTTCTGGAACCTTAGAGAGCACTGTGAGTACAATCCGGATACAGGATACTGTGAACAGATCAACGAACATAACATCGATACAGGAGACACAAGAATGTTCACAAGCAACCAGCCTCTTTACGAATCTCTAACCACTCATTTAGAGGGATCGACAACACACTCCGACAGCTTTACCTTTACCACACCTACCTCTGTCTTCACTAGAAGAGACTTCCAGATAAGACAGGAGTACGAGATAGACGGAGAGACAAGGACAGAGTACTCAAACCCGGTTATAGACAACCTGGATATAGGTAACGCACAGGAAGGACAGTCCTGTAGATACTCGGTGGACTGTGATGACGGACTTTACTGTGGAGACACTGATCAAGACGGTGCACCGGATACATGTGTTGAACAGGACACCGACCTACAAGGAAACCTGTGTGAAGATTTAGGCTCCGGTACCCAAGAAAGAGTGAGCTCTGACGGTTACTGTGAACTAGCATCCTCAGGATTAGAGAACGAAAACCTTCTGGAAGGAGAAGCATGTGAGACAAGTACTGACTGTGCTACAGACTACTGTTACGACTCTAATGATGATGGACAGATGACATGTGAAACAACTCCTACTGAAGGCTCTGATACAGGTCAGTACTCCTCAGCACAGTCAGTAAGCGCTGAAACCTGTTACTTTGCTGGAGAGGCTTACAGCAGTGGAGCGGAAGTAGATCTGTTCGAAGACGGTGTAACTAATACTTGTGAGAACGGTCAGTGGACGCAGGACGATGTAAGAGCGACTGTAAACTACTCTTCTGTCGAGGAAGGTGAACAGCTTGAACTGGACTACAACGTACATAACTTCAAACAGGGCTACGATTACATCGATGGGTATGTAAACAGGCTTACAGGAAACAATATAGAGTTAGAGCAGATAAGAGTCGATATAAGCGGCGAACAGTTCGAAAAAGAGATTTCTGGTACTGCGGAAGGTTTGAGAAACGAATCCGGAACCGTTACCCTGGACATGCCGGAGCTGGACTATACAGATGACTTAACAGCTGTAACATATATTGAGTACGAGTACGAGGGAGATACCGAAACACTTGTTGCTAACCCTCTGACAGGCGGTCCGCACAGTAAAGAGAAGACCAGTGGAGACTGTAGAATAGGTGCTAACGTTGAGGAAGGATCTTTCTGTCTCTACGAAACTGAAGAAGACCCTGATACAGGGGCAGTAGAGACCGATAGTACGGATGCGGGAAGCCTATGCCAGACACGTACCGCTGATAACGTTGAGAGAAGGGTTACAGCGGATGATGGCGCATGTAAAGTAGCGGATAGATCAGCAGAAAACAATAATCTTCCGGACGGTGACCGTTGTGAAACTGAGGAGGACTGTGTAAGCGATTACTGTTACGACTCAGGTACCGGAGAGAAAACATGTCAGACAGATCCAACACCCGGATCAGAAACCGGTGTTGATGCTTCCTACCAGTCCTGTGATGCGGATTCCTGTTTCTATGAAGGACAGTGTTTTGAAGAAGGAACGGATCTCGAAGGCTTCAGTCTCGGCGACAGCATGACCTGTGAACAGGGAGAATGGCAGAAAGATAAGGATATATCGTTTGAGATGGAGGTTCCTGATCAACAGTTCGACGGAGAGCTACCCGTAGATGTAACCGTTCACAACCATAGAGACTACTGTGACTATACTTTGGCGGAGTGTCAAGTTATTGAAGACAACGTACTGGATATACACAACGTAACATTCACGGTTAAAGACCATGAACCTTCCGAGGTAACCATAAACGAAAGAATACCCGGGGAAGGAGAGTACAGCGAAACACTGAACCTTAACCTCCCTACATTAGACTATACGAACGCTTCCCGTATACAGGCAGTACTATACTACGAGTTTGAAGACGGAGAAGTAAAACAGACAAACACTCCCGTGCTTCCAAGAGAACAGGCATGGGACAGAGAACAGGAAGGAGACTGTATCTCAGGCTATGAAACAGATAACGGCTACTTCTGTCTGTTCCCGGAAGACGATGAAGACGAAATGGATCCGTCAGAAGGAACAGTAACAGACTCGTCTACAGACACAGGATACTTATGTAGAGAAGGCGCAGCCGCCACCGAAGAACGTGTGACAACCGGAGGAGCCTGTGAGCTTTCCGGTCCCGGTGTAGAGAACTCTAACCTTCCGGACGGCTACCAGTGTCGTGATCAGGACGACTGTATAAGCGATTACTGTTGGGACGACAACGATGACGGGGTTAAAACCTGTCAGCCGGAGACCACTGAAGGTACTGACGACGGTAATCTGATTTCTGATGGTACCGACTGTCCTGACCCTGCATGTAACGTTAGAGATGAGTGTTATGAAGACGGTACTGAGGTCCCGCTAGAGGATCAGACGCTTGTATGTGAGGATGGTGAGCTAAGATCGGATACAGGAGCAACACCTATGGAAAGCCCTGAAGACGCTATAAGATCCGAGAAAACAGATCTCGGTGTAGAGCTTTCACTGAACAAGTCAGGTATCTCAGTCCTCGAGTCCGTAGAAGCTGAGTACACGTTCTGGAACCCGAGACAGTACTGTGAGTACAATCCGGATACAGGTTACTGTGAACTGATTGATCAGAACGTGATGGATACGGACGAAGCGCAGCTGCATATAAGCGGGACACCTCTCTGGCTTGAACTGCCTGCGACACTAGAAGGATCAACCCGTTACACAGATACTTTTGATTTCACGGTTCCAACATCTTCATGGTCGGACAGAGACTTCCAGCTCGAACAGTTCTACAATGTAGAAAGCGAACAACACACATCGGTCTCGAACCCTGTCTTCGACAACAGCACCTTAGGAGACAACGAAACAGGAGACGCATGTCGATACTCCATGGACTGTGACGAAGGACTTTACTGTGGAGACACCGATCAAGATGGGACACCGGATACATGTGTTGAACAGGACACTGAACTACAAGGAAACGTATGTGAAGATACAGGAGCAGGACTACATGAACAGGTAGGCTCCGAAGGCACTTGTGAAATCGCTTCCTCAGGAATGGAGAACGAAAACCTCAGAGAAGGTCAGTCCTGTGAGACAAGTACTGACTGTGTTACAGACTACTGTTACGACGGTAACGACGACGGACAGATGACATGTCAGACCGAGCCGGATGAGGGAACATCATCAGGAAGACTATCAACGCCACAGGAAGCTACAGCAGATACATGTTACTTCGCCGGAGAAGTCTACAGCAGCGGAGCAGAACTAGATATCTTCGACGACGGTGTAACCAATACTTGTGAAAACGGTAGATGGACGCAGGACGATGTAAGAGCGACCGTAGACTACTCCTCTGTAGAGGAGGGTGAACAGCTTGAACTGGACTACAACGTACACAACTTCAAACAAGGATTCGGCTACGAAGACGGATTTATAGATAGACTAGACCATAACGATATCGAGCTGGAGCAGATAAGAGTCCATATAACTGGAGAGAGCTTTGAAGAAGAAATATCCGGAACAGTACCTGGCCTGAGAAACGAATCAGGAACCGCTACGCTCGATATGCCAGAGCTGAACTATACAGATGACTTAGTAGCCTCCACATACATTGAATACGAATACCAAGGAAGTACAGAAACAGTAATAACCAGTCCTTTAACAGGAGGACCTCACAGTGAGGAACTAACTGATGGAAGCTGCCGAACAGGACTACAGATCGGGGACGAAACCTTCTGTTTCTATGATACCGAACAAGAACCGTTCTCAGAAGGAACAGTAGAAACCAGTAGCGACAGCGCAGGAGACCTATGTCAGACACGTACCGCAGACAACGTTGAAAGAAGAGTTACGGCGGACGACGGGGCCTGTAAAGTAGCGGACAGAGGAGCAGAAAACCTCAACCTTCCTGATGGTGAAAGATGTGATACTAAAGAAGACTGTGTAAGCGACTACTGTTACGACTCAGGTACCGGAGAGAAAACATGTCAGACAGATCCAACACCCGGATCAGAAACCGGTGTTGACGCAGGACCACAGAGCTGCGACTCCGACTCATGTTTCTATGAAGGACAGTGTTTTGAAGAAGGAACAACACTAGAAGGATTTAACCTTGGAGACGACATGACCTGTGAACAAGGAGAATGGGATATGGATGAAGAAATCGCCTTCAGAGCAGAAATACCGGATCAAGAGATCTCTGAAGAACAGATAGATGTCGATATAGAAGTACACAACCCTTACAGATACTGTGACTACACCCTCTTCGAGTGCCAGGTAATAGACCACAACATCTTGGATGTACACAACATAACGTTCTCAATAGGAGACCACGAACCTTTCACAGAGACAATAGAGGAAGAAGTACCGGGAGAAGGAGTACATACAGAGACACTAACGGTCGACATGCCGGAACTGGACTACACAGAATCCGCGCATATCCAGGCAGCGCTACAGTACGGATTTAATGATACGGTCGAAGAATCAGCAACCCCGGTAATGGCAAGAGGACAGACCTGGGAGAGAAGACAGGAAGAAGAGAGCTGTAGCAGTGGATTCGAAGCTGACGACGGATACTACTGCCTGTTTGACAGTGAAGACGAAAACAACTTCAATCCAGCGCTGGGAGAGATAGCTGAAGAAAGTATAGAAGACGGAAACATCTGTAGAACGGAAGGAGGAGCTACAGAAGAACGCGTAACCACTGACGGAGCATGTGAACTCGCAGGACCAGGAGTAGAAAATCTGAACTTGCCGAACGACTACCAGTGTCGTGATCAGGACGACTGTATAAGCGATTACTGTTGGGACAACGATGATGACGGAGTCAAGACATGTCAGGCAGGACCTTCAGTAGGCTCCGATGACGGAAACCTGATTTCCGACGGTACTGACTGTCCTGACCCAGCATGTAACGTAAGAGACCAGTGTTACGCGGATGGGGCAGAAGTACCTCTAGGCGACCAAGTTGCAACATGTGAACAAGGAGAACTCGGAGACAGACTGGATCCGGATACTATGGAGCCTGAACAGCCTTCAAACATAATGTCTGAAGGCTCACCGCTCGCAATCGACCTATCCCTCAACAGGACAACAGGAATCGTGGAAACCGATCCTCTGGAAGCAGACTACACATTACTGAACACCCAGAGATACTGTGATTACAACCCTGATACAGGATACTGTGAAGCTATAGAAAGCAACAGAATGGATACCAGCCAGGCACAGCTCTTCGTTAACAATCAGCCTATCTGGGTAGATATAGAGGAAACCATCTACGGCTCACAGACCATTCAGGACACGTTCGAGTTTACAACACCTTCCACGCCTTGGATGGATAGATCCTTCCAGCTGCAGCAGAGATTCGAGATGGATGGAATGACACATTTCTCAATGTCCAACACGTTGTTCGATCAGGAAACATATCCAAGAGCTGAAGAAGGAGAAGCATGTGACTACGCAATGGACTGTGAAGAAGGGCTTTACTGCGGTGATATCAGTGGAGACGGAGAACTAACACAGTGTGTTGAACAGGAATCCGACCTACAAGGAAACATGTGTGAAGACATGGGATCAGGAGTACATGAAAGAGTGGATTCCGACGGTTACTGTGAACTTGCGTCCTCAGGAATGGAGAACGAAAACCTGTTAGAAGGACAGTCCTGTGAAACAAGTACTGACTGTGTTACAGACTACTGTTACGACGGTAACGACGACGGACAGATGACATGTGAAACAAGCCCTACCAACGGTACAGAAGACGGTCTTCTGGCTTCACCGCAGTCCGCAGAGGCTGATACATGTTACTTTGCAGGAGAGGTATACAGTGAAGGCGCTGAAGAAGACCTGCTTAACGACGGAAACACAAAAACATGTGAAAACGGTAGATGGACCGAAGAAGTAGGAGCAACAGTAGACTACTCAGCTGTAGATGACGAAAGGACACTAGATCTCGAATACGATATCAACAACTTCATGAGAGGCTATGAATACGATGATGGCTTCGTAGATAGACTAGATGAGAACGATATCGAGCTAGAGCAGATAAGGGTCGATATAAGCGGAGAACAGTTCGAAAAGGATATATCAGGGACTGTAGCCGGCTTCAGAAACAAGTCAGGAACCGTAAGTATAGAAGTGCCGGAAATCGATCACACAGACGACCTAATAGCTGTAACCTATATTGAATACGAATACCAAGGAAACACAGAAACAATGACAGCAAGTCCCTTAACAGGAGGACCTTTCTCCGAATCAATATCTTCAGGACAATGTAGGACAGGACTACAAGTTGATGAAGACGAGTTCTGTCTATACCAGACAGATGAAGCGCCTTTCAGCGACGGCGAAGCTGTCAGCACGCATGAGGAGCCAGGACAGTTATGTCAGACACGTACAGCAGACAACGTAGAAAGAAGAGTAACCACGGACGGAGCATGTGAACCTGCAGAAAGAGGTATAGAAAACAACAATCTGCCTGACGGCGAAAGCTGTGATACCAAAGAAGACTGTCTGAACGATTACTGTTACGACTCAGGAGCAGGCCAGAAGACATGTCAGTCCGAACCAACATCAGGAACAGAGACAGGTGTAGATGCAGGGCCACAGAGCTGTGAAGCCAACTCCTGTTTCTATGACGGCCAGTGCTTCGAAGACGGAACAACGTTAGACTCGTTCGATGTACAGGAAGATATGACCTGTGAAGCCGGACGCTGGGACAGCGATGAACCTATATCCGTTGAACTTGACGTACCGCCTACACAGATCGAAGATACTATTGAGGCAGAGCTAGAGGTCCACAACCATTACGAATACTGTGAGTACGAGGACGATGTATGTGAAATAATAGAGGACAACTTCGTCTACCTAGAGGATATCACCTTCTCAGTTAAGGACCACGAACCGTTTACCGTAGATCTAGACGACCAAGTAATAGAGGGTGAAGGAGTACATACAGAGACGGTAGAGATAGAGGCACCAACACTAGACTACACTGATTCATCAAGAATGGAAGCAGTGATGCATTACACAGACCGGGACGGAACCACAAGACAGTCGGTCACACCATTATACACAAGAGGAGATACATGGGAACAGACCCAGGTCGGTCAGAGCTGTGGGAAAGGATACGAAACCGATCACGGCTACTTCTGTCTATACGATGATATAGAGCCTGAAGACTTTGACACAGCGGACGGAATCACCGAGTCAACAGAGTATGAAGAAGGAAACATCTGCCGCACAGGTAAAGGAGCTACAGAAGAGCGTGTGACAACGGACGGCGTCTGTGAACTTTCAGGTCCGGGAGTAGAAAACCTGAACCAGCCGGACGGCTACGAATGCCTGGTTCAAGACGACTGTATAAGCGATTACTGTTGGGACGACAACGATGACGGAACTATGACATGTCAGGAAGATGAGACAGCAGGAACACAGGACGGAAACAAGATATCAGATGAGACAGACTGTGCAGCATCCGCATGTGACGTAAGAGATCAGTGTTACGCTGACGGCGCCACAGTACCTTTTGAAGATCAGACACTTCTATGTGAAGACGGAGAACTAAGAGACGACGTAGACGTAATAGAAGACCCTGAAGAGATAACATCAGAGTTCAGAGACCTAGAATACGAAGTAACAGATACAGAAGAACAGAACGGAGTTCTCGAAGTAGAGTTCACACTCACAAACCAGGAATCAGAAACAGTAACACTACACGACTCCTACATAACCGCAGGAGATGAAGTAGAAGAGCACAGAACAGTTAACGAAGAAATAGCTCCTGACGACAGCTACTCATTCACAGTTACTACAGACAGACCTCTGAGCGGAGTAGCAGAGTTCATGGTAGAATCAAGAGTTAGCAGCGGAGAGTTCGACCAGTGGGTGACCTCGGACGATACATGTTACGTTACAGGATGGGACGAGTTCCAAGACACATGTCTAAGAGAAGACCCAACAGTACAGGAACTAACATTCGAAGACTATCCCGAAGACCACGAATTCAACATCACCGCTAGAGGATACGATCCGAACGGTGCTGAAGACGTAGAACAGTGTGAAGTACGAATCGAAGGAGAAGGAACACAGCAGACACTTGAAGGAGATATCGACAGAAGCTTCGGAAACGAAAGAGAACTAATATGTGAATACGACAGTATAGATACCTCAATAGAGAACTTCGAACCAAACACCCACGTAAGGACAACAGTAACGCTTACAGACAGCGAAGGAAGAACAGGAACAAGGATAGAAGGTCACCAGATACCTAACCGTCCTCCAACACATGACAGACCTGAAGTAGATCCGGATCCGGCTCTTTCAGGAGACGATCTAGAAGTAACACCTCAAAACGTTGAAGATGTAGAAGACGATCCGATAACAATAGAGTACGAATGGATGATAAACAACGAAACACTGCCATACGACACAGATACACTTGGATCCGGTAACACTTCTGTAGGTGACGATGTAGAAGCATTTGTAACGCCAAGAGATCCATGGGATGAAGGTGAAACAAGAAGCTACGAGCTGACTATCCAAGAAGACGAAATCACTATAGATGACGTACAGATAGATGACTACAGCGACGAACACGCATTCAACATCTCGACAGAAGCCACTTCAACAGACGTAGAAGGTACAAATACCTGTCAAATAACCGCGAGCTCCGAAGAAGAAACACATGAACTAGAGGGAGATATTGACAGAGAATTTGGAGGAAACAACCAGCTAAGCTGTAACTACACAAGACTGGACGACAGTTTCGAAGGATTCGAGCCTACAGATATACTGGAACTTGAAATACTTGTAGCAGATATCAACGAGGCAAACGACACATGGACAGGGTTCCACGAAATACCTAACCGACCTCCAAACGTTACGGAGCCAGAGATAGATCCTGATCCCGCAGGACCTGACAACGATCTCACAGGAATACCTGGAGAGACGTTCGACGCTGAAGGAGACCCCGTAACATTTGAGTACACATGGTACATAAACGGTCTAGAACAGATCTACTCCGGGGACACCTTGGGCGCAGGGAACTTCACTGTAGGAGACAACGTGACCTTTGAAACAACGCCTCAAGACCCATATGAACAAGGAGAACCTAACAGCACAACAATAGATATTGAAGATATAGAGTTCACGGTATCAGACCTACAGTTCCAAGACTACAGTGATGAACACGCATTCAACACGACCGCTGTAGTAATATCCGACGACATAGAGGAAGTCGAGGCATGCGAGATAGAAGCTATAGATGAAGGAAGAAACAATATATTCACACAGGAAATGGAGCTGGACAGAAGCTACGGAACCGGTGAACAAGCGATCTGTGAATACAGCAATATCAACGATACTATAGATGAGTTCGAGGTAAACGAACCTCTAGATATCACGGTAACAGCTACAAGAGATGACGATACACAGAGCGTGCAGGGAGAGCATGCTATACCTAATCAGCCGCCGACAACAACAGAGCCTGAGATCGATCCTGATCCTGCTTCAGAGGACGACACCCTCACAGGTATACCGGGACAGACCGAGGATCCAGAAGACGATCCTGTCGAACTACATGTTGAATGGTTCGTAGAGTCACAACTAGTAGACACAGAAAACATCTCCACAGACAGTGATTCAGAGCTACAGCCTGAAAACTTCGAGTCAGGAGATGAAGTAAGCTTCAATGTTACACCACACGATCCATACGACTTCGGAGAAACTAACTTTACAACTACAGAGATAAGGGATATGGATCTCAACATAACAGATATCTGGTTCGAGAACCAATCGGATCAGCACGGCTTCGACGCCTATGCAGAGATAGAGTCAGATGATATATCGGAGCTACAGGAGTGTCAGGTAACCGCTGAAAATGATGAGAACTCGGTGACAGAAGAAGGATCACTAGATACAGATTACGGCGGAGAAAGACAGGCACTATGTGAATACACAGATATAACTACTGAGACTGAAGGATTCGAAGTGTTCAGTGAGATAGAGGTAACCTTCGAAGTATCAGATACGGACAGGACGGAAACTGCATCAGACACACATAGAATACCTAACCAGCCACCTGAAATCGAAGAAGTTTTCACAGATCCGTCCGGCCCTGTCGATGAAGACGACGTTACACTTAATGCAGAGGTAACAGATCCGGAAGACGATCCAATACAGTGGACTAACTTTACAGTGGTTGACGAAGATGGCGTAGAGGTAGTTGACAACGAAAACGGTACGAAGAACGAACAGTGGACATCACCAGAGTTCAGTGTGGATCCTGACGTTAACTACACATGGACGATAGAGACATTCGACACATACAACACTACAACAGAAGAAGGATGGTTCACCACAACCAACGAGCCGCCAGAAGTCACAGATATAGAGACAGAGAACGTTACAGGAGACCACGCATACAGGGTACACTACACGGTAGAAGATCCTGACGGTGCTGAAGATATAGAGAGCTGTGAACTGGAGGCGTGGGACAGTGACGACAACTCCATAACGGGCTCAGCTTCAATAGACACCGGCTTCGGCGACTCAACAGAGGCAAGATGTACATACGATAATATCAACGACTCTATAGAAGGATTCGAAGTAAACGAGATGATAGAGTTTAACGCCACAGTTACAGACTCAGTGGACCAGACTGACTGGATGTTGGGAGAAGAAAGAATACCTAACAGAGCGCCGGAAATAGAGCTTGAAGCTCCTGTTGACGGAGAAAGCGTTACAACCCCTGTAAATCTTGTATGGGAAGGATACGATGAGGACGGTGACGACCTAGATTATGAGGTAGAGGTGGCTGAAGACGAAAGCTTCAACAACATAGTAGAAACAAGTCAGACAACAGAAGAATCCTACGGAGTCTCAGGACTCGATGAAAACAGATATTACTGGAGAGTAACCGCAGACGACTCTTACACCACAACAGAGTCCGAAACAAGGTCGTTCCTAGTCACAAGCGAGATAGAGAATGTTAGTATTACCATGGAGGGAGAGTTCGAAGAAGTAACCACAGATGGAGCTACAGCAGAACCAGGCACCTACACAGACCTAGAACATCCTTACATACTTATGGAGAATCCAGGTCTACAAGGCCTGATCAGCCAAGGATCACTCATCGAAGCCGACTACGAAACAGTTGGTGACAGAGATAGAGTCTCAATAACGCAAGAGTTCACGAACGAACAGATGTTGCTGGTGGCTAACGATGGAACCTCGGAAGACATCCAAGAGAGAGAAGATCAACTGACTGATGGAGACTTCCTAAGTCTGCCTATGGCAAACTTCGAAGGCGAGATACCTGAAGAAAACATGATCACAACGTCTATAGCCTACACAGATATCAATATAACAGGAGATGACACGATACAGCCATCCTCTGCAGCAGGGATAGTTGTAAGAAACGAAGGTGTTGAGGACGGAAGAGTACAGGTCAGCATAGAAGAACAGTGAACAGATCAGATAGGAAACTATTTTATTTAACAGAAGAGAACTAGTTCTCATAAACGATGGATAGGGAAGATAGAATCCGGGACATAGACCAAGAGAAGGTATTCCGTAAGTCCGAGGAACAGAGGAACAAGGTCGACCAGAAGATAAGAAAGCAGAAGAAAGAAAAAGGTCGATTAACAGGCTCTCTGAATCTTAGAAAGCCTGAACTACCTAACCTATCTGAGACCGACCTCGACAACAGAAGAGTATACCTCGGTGTATTCGCGGTTTTCGCACTGCTTGCTACCGGTTTCTACTTTGACGTACATGAGAGAATACTTATGGAAGATGGAGAGATAGCTATGCAGGTAGCGGAAGAGAACGAGTTCATAAGCGAATATCAAGAAAACAACCCTGCAGAGGATATCTCGACAGCCGGTATAAATCCTGAAAGAGTCCAGAGCATGAGGGAAGGCGGACAGCTACCTGAAAACTCCTCTGACAACGTCCACGTTGTGGATTATACTAATACAGGGGCTACAGGTGTTTCAGCATACGTAGATGTAAGCAACAGAGAGGTAGTTAATACGCAGTACAACCTCAAGTTTGACTAAGATTCAAACAACAGTAAGACTAACCAAAAGTTTCTACCCAAACTATCTCCTCATTTAAAAGGTTCCCTGTCACTCTACTGTATTGTGAAAAGTGAAAAACAAGATGAAAGTATACACTTTAGGCGGCTACGAAGAAGTAGGCCGCAACATGACCGCTGTTGAAGTCCACGGCGAGACTGTTATATTCGATATGGGCTTCGAAATGGAAGAGGTTATCAACGCCGACGGCGAAGTCGACCAGATGACCACAAATCAAACCCTAGAAACAGGAGCAATCCCGATAGACGAGTCCATAATGGACAAAAACGTCAAAGCAATCATAATCGGGCACGGACATATGGACCACGTTGGAGCAATCCCGAAACTAGCGGGAGCATACGACTGTCCGATTCTATGCACCCCTTACACAAAGAAGGTTATCCAGAGAGTTCTTGACGGAGACAGAAAGAACATCGACAACCCTGTAAGAGAGGTCGAGAAAGGACAGAACTATGTAATCTCCGATAAACTGGAGCTTGAGTTCATGCACGTCAACCACTCAATCCCGCAGGCAACTTTAAGTCTTCTGAAGACGCCTGAAGGAAACGTTGTCTACGGAAACGACATGAAAATCGATTACTCTCCAGTAATAGAGGAAACAACTGATATAGAGCGTTTAAAGAAGGCAGGAAACGAAGGGGTCAAGCTTATGATTCCGGGAACGACAACGGTTGACAAACCTGGAAGGGTACGGTCCGAAAAATCTGTTGAGATAGAACTACAGGACACGCTTAACTCCTGTTATGAAGCTGGAGGAGCAGTAGTTGTCACAACGTTCTCGAGCCAGATCTCCCGTCTCAACACGATTCTTGACGCTAACAACGGTAGAAGAAAGGTGGCATTCCTAGGAAGAAGCCTCAAAGAGTACACCAAGTCAGCTGAAGAGCTAGGGCTAATAGATCTCTCAAATGTTGAAGTAGCCTCATACTTCGACGAATGTGAGAAACTGGTCTCAAAGATATCAGAAGAGAAAGACCAGTGGCTGATTGTAGCAACAGGAAACCAAGGAGAGCCAGGGGCACAGATGGACAAACTGGCCTCGGGGACATACCCGTTCAACTTTAGGAAAGGAGATCACGTGGTCTTCTCATCAAGAACAATTCCTACTCCTATAACACGGTCGAACCGTTACAGCCTAGAGAAAAAACTGAAAGAGAAAGGTGTCAGACTCTACAAAAACGTTCACACCTCAGGACACGCAAAGAAAGAAGATCACAGAGACTTCATCAAGTACTTGGATCCAGACAACATAGTTCCTTCGCACGGGAACATCCAGAAGCTTGGAAGCTATGTTGAATTAGCAAGAGAAGAAGGATACAGTCTTGAAGAAGACGTCTTTATAGGAGAGAACGGCAGAGTAATAGAAATCCACTGATAAAGAGATTTCTCTCTATTCCTTCCTTCAATTTTTCTTTAATCTTTTCAAGATATCTTTTACGGGTAATCTACAGCTCTAAAGAATCAGTTTACAGAGTTGGGAAAGCCGGGAATCGAACCCGGGACCTCTGCGTATCTCACAAAACCTTTATTTAATCATCAAGGTCTCTAAGACCTCTCATAGCTCATAATTCTTTGTTATGAGCGCAGCGCTCTAACCCCTGAGCTACTTTCCCTTCATCTCTGTAAGTTTATCTCTTTACTAAATCTTTTTATTACACAGCTCTAAAAAAGCTGTTCCGCTGACCGGAAATCTTAATTGAATCCGAAAAGATTGTCGTACTCTATCTTGTCTAAAGTCAGGTCTGTTAAACTGGTCAAGGTGTAGATATCAAAAGCTTCCCGCTCGATATCTGAGTCGAGATCTCTGTAATCCGGATCCGGACCGTACTTTTCGGTAAAGTAATCCTCCAAGATCTCATGTACTTCCTGGCTTTCAAAATCTCTGTTTTCATAGGTCTCTAGGACTGTTTCTAATGCTTCTCCTGAGTTATTCCCCCAGTACTTTTCGCAACTGGATTCAAGTTCAAACATGTTTTCTAGGCTCATAGACAACTCTAAGATTTAGAGTAATCCTTTGAATATTAAATAAACCAGCCACCAAAAATGTTCATTGCGGTTTTAAATCTCTATCCCCGCCAGATCCTTCTTGAAGGGGCGTGTCCTGATTTAGAAAGTGTGATCTGCGAGCCAAAAGCCATCTACGTATATCTATCCTGTTTTCATAGACCCAAGAAGATTTTTGTCAGACAAAAAGTCTCGAATACCTTATAGAAATGTTTAAAATATCTGCATCTTGCTGAGACATATTTTTAGGAAAGTCAGTAACCTCGGTTAAAAATCTATTTTAGGAGGAATAAGAGGGTCTCAATGGGTTCGCCCGGATTCGAACCGGGGATCTCCACCATGTCAAGGTGGTGTCATAACCAGCTAGACCACGAACCCTGTAACAAACTTGTTGCTTTACTTTTTTGTATAGTTCGAACGGTTGTTGTACAGTATTCTTCTGTGGTTAGGCTTAAATAAATCCGTAACTAGTTATAGTTTCGAGGAAATCATAAAATGGTTAGCTGTGAGAACTGTAGTCGAGACCTGAATGTTGATCCTGTGGAAAAGCCTGATGTCGACTGGGTGAAAGTCGTCTGTAGTAGCTGTGGTGAAGTTAAGGAAGTCTCAATGGTAAGACTTGCCGCAAACAGTTATAGAAAGTAAACATTTTCCAACCGTTCCTTTTTACGAAGTAAATAAAAAGTTCTTCTGCACCGAGTTTTAACTGATAACTATGGTTAACAAGTGGCAGGACTATGAAACAGGTCCAGACTCTCCAGAAGTAATAAACGCGGTAATCGAAAACCCGAAAGGAACAAAAAACAAGTACGAGTACGACAAACAAAAAGAATCAGTTGTTCTCGACAGAGTGCTACACTCCTCGGTACATTATCCGGGAGACTACGGCTTCATCCCTAAGGCTTACTACGAGGATGGAGACCCGATGGACATACTCGTTCTAACCACACACCCGACTTTCCCGGGATGCGTTATAGAAGTACGACCGGTCGGCATTCTCTACATGGACGACGGCGGCGAACAGGACGACAACGTCATCGCGGTGCCCGTAGAAGACCCTCGATGGGACAACGTCCAAAACCTTGACGATGTAGACGAACATCAGAAGGAAGAGGTAGCAGAGTTCTTCAAGACCTATAAGAACCTAGAACCGAAAAAAGAGGTTGAAATCGAAGGCTGGGGCGGAAAGGAAGAAGCCTTCGAAGCTATCGAAAAGAGCCAAGAACTATACAAAGAAGAGTTCGAATAAACTCTCCTCATATCTTTTTCTTCTTTCTAACTTCCTGTACTCGAGTAGTTAGAAACCCCTATCTTCCAGAACCGGTAAGCAAGGATGTAAAATACAGGACCGATAACAAGAGTTAGTATCTGCCAGAACCGCCATTCTTCCATACCTAGGAAAAACGTGACAGGGAAGAATGATGCAAAAGCAATAGGTATAATAGTTACAAGCATCAGCTGTATAGAGCCTGAGTAGATGCCTAAAGGATACTTCCTGAAATCGCTTACTCTGAAGAAAAGCCAGAAAACGGCTTTACTTCTACCTGTCCAGAAAGCAGTGGTTGAAAGTACTAAGAAAACGGCTCCAAGCACCATGACGCCGTTCAAAACAGCTACCAGTCCGTAAACCAAATTTACAGGTGTGACGAGGTGGGTACCTATCTGGCTTACAGCATAGACAATAACAGCAAAGTTGGTTAAAAGCTTTGAGATATTGTTGTCGGACACATAAGAGGCGTAGACCTGGAAAAGAGGGTTTAAAGGCCTCACAAGTACTCTGTCAAACCTTCCTGAAACGATATAGTCATCCCCAAGCGAGTAAAGCTTGAAGAAGAATATGTGATGAAGATTCAGTATAAGTCCTCCTACACCTGCCAATAGAAGCATCTCATTGAAACTCCAGCCCTGTAAAGACTCAACCTGTGTAAAGATCAGTGTAAGGAACGCAATAGAGAAAACCAGGTTAACAAGTTGGCTAAGAGTTCCTAAAACAAAATCTGTCCTATAGATAAGTCTAGACTTCATGTAAACCTTGAAAAACGATATATAGATACTCAAATGCTTCTTTATAGATTTTAGATTCATCCTTTTAACCTCCTTGAACTGTTATCTTTGTTTTAGCTTTTTTCCAGGCATAGAAAGATACTATATAAAGTATAAAGATCCAGATAACCTGTTTGCCCATTATAAGATAGATTTCTGTTCCTGTGGCTGACATTGTAAATATCTGTACCGGCGCATCGATCATGACCTGGAACGGAAGCAGATTGAAGACAGTGTGAAGCGTTCCTGGAAGTAGGTAAAGAGGGAAAAGGGCTCCCGAAAAAAGGTTCTGGGCGGTGCTACGCATCATCTTGATGCTCCAGTCGATCTTAGTCCAGAATATAAGCATAGAGGTAATATAAGCGAACAGGAAGACAACATTAAACGCTAAGAACAGACTTAAAAGGAAAAACATTCCATTAAACAGCGAAGGAGTATCTATACCTATAAAAATTATTCCTATAGCTGCCACAGGCAATGATTTTGTGAAAAACCCGAATAAAGCGCCCCCAGCGTCGTAAAAGTATACCTGTCTCATAAACTCTATAGGTCGTTTCAGCTCGTTGACAATAGTGCCTTTCCTGACCCTTTCTCCTATATATCTCTCAGTATCAACGAAAGCTGTATTAGCGACTATCTGTCCTGCAACAATATAGGTGATTGCTTGCTGGAAACCTCCTTCAATATCTCCTGACTGATCTATTGCCAGCCACACAAAGTAGTAAAGAACCAAGAAGAGTATAGAGGTCCCAAGACTCATTAAAGCGTCTAAACGGTAAACCATTGACTCTCTGAACGAGGTTTTCAGAATACTTAGATACTTGTTATTCATTATCCAGACCTTCTCTGTAGATCTTCTTTACCACTTCCTCTATATCCGGCTCTCTAACCTTAAAGTCGTGTATCTCATAGTTGTTCAGGATTTTTTTCATTATCCGGGATGCAGAGATCTTATTTCTGTCAAATAGTATCTCCGCTTCAAGATCGTCCTGATTAATTTGTTCAATGCCTTCAAAATCTACTTTAAGCTCTTTCCTGTTCTTCAGGTCGATCAAAAGCCTTCTGGAAGAGAAACTGTTCACGAGCTTTTCCAGTCTGCCGTCGTATATCTTACGGCCTTTATCCAGAACCACTATCCTTTCACACAGATCTTCTATATCTCCTATGTCATGCGTAGTAAGCATAACGGTTGTATCATCTTTCTGATTCTTCTCTTTGATGAACTCTCTAATCTTCTCCTTTACAGAGACATCCAGACCGATTGTAGGCTCGTCCAGATAGACTATAGGCGGATTATGTAGGAATGATGCTGCGAGCTCACATCTCATCTTCTGTCCAAGACTAAGCTTTCTTACAGGCTGGTCAAGAAACTCGTCAAGATCTAATACTTCTTTAAATTCTTCCATCCTCTTCTCATAGTCGTCATCAGAAACCTCGTAAATCTGTTTTAGAAGTTTGAACGATTCTCTAACCGGTAGATCCCACCATAACTGAGTCTTCTGACCGAACACAACGCCTATGTTCATAGCGTTCTTCTTCCGTTGTTTGTGAGGGTTCAGATTTCTTACTTCTATTGTGCCGGAGCTAGGTTCAAGTATTCCTGTAAGCATCTTTACTGTGGTGGACTTTCCTGCGCCGTTAGAGCCTATGTAACCTATTATTTCACCTTGCCCGATTTTCAAGTCCAAGTCTTTTACAGCTTCTACCTCTTTGTAATCTCGTGATACGAAGCTCTTTAGGTATCCTTTTACTCCCTCTCCTCTTTCATATATCTTAAACGTTTTAGACAGGCTTTCTGCACTAATCAGACTCATTGAACCATTTTGCGGTAGATAGTTTTAAGTCGTCTTTCAACATTCTTCAAGGAACTGTGTAGGTTGCGCAGGAATCTAAAGAAGGATACAAATCTGAAGCTATCTCGTCCTCTTCAAATAAGTATATTCCTGAAGGTCCAAAAGCTGTGTAAACAGTTTTCCCATCTAAATACTGGCGATTCAGAGCATCTAGACTTGTCCAGTCTTCTATAGTCGAATCTAAATACTTGGCCTCAATCATGTCTGTCGAGTTTGCATATAGATCTATAAACTCTGAAGGAGCGTTGGCAAAATCTGTTTCTATATATTCAATTTCACAGGTCTCTTCCTTTAACATGTCTAGCACATCTAGAAAAGATTTTGTCGTATCTGAACTTTCATCGTTGTAAAGGTAGAAATGTGCGGTCCAACTCATTTTATTCCTCTATCTTCACAGGTACACCTTTTCCTTTCAAGTGTTCTACCTGTCTCTTAACAAAGTCTTCTTCGTTCGAGCCTTTTGTGGCAACAATGTAAACTTTGGCATCTCCGAAAGGACGCATAACTCTCCCTGCTCTTTGCGTTGCCTGTCTTCTAGATCCTCCTTGGCCTGAAGCTATGATACCGACTTCTGCATCCGGAAGATCTAGCCCTTCATCGCCTATCCGCGAAACAATTATTGTGGTAATTTCTCCTTCACGGAAATCATCGAAATAGTCTTCTCGTGCATCAAAATCTGTCTGGCCGGATACAAAAGGTACTTCGAACTGTTCCGAGAGTTCTTCTCCTTGTTCTATCCAGTCACAGAAGATTACTGTCTTATCCTCTTGATGTTCGTCAAGAAGGCTGTCTATAACCTGTTTTTTAGCAGGATTCTTCGAGGCTATAATAGCTTTCTTGAAGCCTGAGGCCTCGTGGTAACGGTTTCTGTGAAAGTCGCTTTCCCAGTCAACGAGCTGTATCTTAACATCCGGCTTCAGAACATACTCTTGGTTGAAGAACCGGGCCCAGTCAGCACCTATCTCTTTACCTATTAGCGCAAAAATCTCTCTTTCCTTACGGTCTTCTCTTACAGGGCTTGCTGAAAGACCTATCCGTCTTGTGGACTGTAGAGAAGCTGTTTTTCTGAACAGTTTTGATGGTATGTGATGCACCTCGTCGAAAATTATCAGACCCCAGTCTTTTCTGAATAACGAAGTTTTTCCTCCGGCCATGTGGTAGGTGGCGATTGTAACATCGTTCATCTCTTTTTCATCGCCGTGGTACTCTCCTATCTGGTCCTCTGTTAAAGTAGTTTTGTCTAGTATCTCCCTTTTCCACTGGCCGACAAGAGATCTCTGCGGTACAAGAACTAGAGTCGGTGAATCAATTTTGGCCATCAGACCGATAGATGTAACTGTTTTGCCGGATCCTGCAGGGTTTGCAAGTACTGCGGCTCTTTCCTCATGTGCTCGTGCTACATACTCTTCCTGATAATCTCTTAAATCGATTTCAAGATCGCAGCCGATTTTCTTATCTACTTCACGGAATTTTGAGTTGTCTTCAACAGGATAACCTTTCTTCAGTAGTTTTTCCTTTATCTCAGCTCTTGATTTAGCTCCCATAGCTATACGGGATGTTTTGTCGGAAAGGTCAACAACAAGATTATCTCTTACCTCATCGATGCTTCTAGCCCACTCCATTCGCTCTGTATCGGTAGATTCCAGGGTATGGTATGTTCCTTTGTGCTCTATAGAAAACACTTCTTGTTTTTGGTAGGTTCTTTCAAGCCAGCTTAGAAAGTTAGGATAGTTCCCTACTATACGGGTATACTTCTCTCTCATCTCTTCTAAGGAGAGGTCAGAGTTCCAGATATCCATCTCTTTTACTTTGAACTTGTAATGGTTACCGCTTGATGTATCGAGATGAGCTATCTCCGACATCTCGTTCAGTACTTGGTCGGAAGGATTTGACAGTATTATCTCACGTTGAGGTTCGAAAAACACAACCTCTGAACCTTCATTAACCTGTTTAAGCTCTTCTATAATCTCAACAAGCTCGTCCTTAGAGAGCTGTTTTAACTCCTCGACCTCGTCTTTTAACTCTGACATGGCCTATAAGGTGGATAGAAACTCTTTTATCAGTAGTCATCCACCTCAAAAAAGTGAAATCAGAGCTTACACGAACCCTTTCAAAGGTTGAGGGGTTTGAGAACCCAAAAATCTCCTTGGAACAGTATCTAACTCCTCCTGAGATGGCAGCAGATATACTACATACGGCATATATGAACCAGGATCTAGAGGGAAGAAAAGTAGCAGACTTCGGAACGGGCACGGGAATACTGGCCATAGGTGCGGCGCTTCTCGGAGCAGAAGTGAAAGCGTTCGATAAAGACAGTGATGCGCTTGAGAATGCAGAGAGAAACGCTGAAAAACTCGGTGTCAGACAGGAAATAGAGTTTGCTGAGGGAGATGTTGAGAAGGTAAATGAAAGCTTTGACACTGTTGTGATGAACCCGCCTTTCTCCGTACACTCGGACTCGGGCATAGCATTCCTCCGTAAAGCCGTCAGCTGTTCCAACGCGGTCTACACTGTTTCACATCCGGGCTCCAGAGAAGTTATAAAAGATTTTGTAGAGAACTCGAACCATGTAATAACGGCTTTGGAAGAGTACAGGATTTCTCTTCCCTCGACTTACGGCTTCCATACAGAGGAAGGCCGTGAGACGGAAGTCGATGTTATAATAACACAGAAAGGATGATTAAAAATGGAGCTTGAAACGGTTGAGAAAGACGGAAGAATCATTATCGACATGGGTCAAAACCATACTCTAGGCAATCTTATTAGAAAAGCTATATGGGAAAACGGTGGGGAAGCGGCCTACGACAAAGGACACCCGTTAGGAGAGGACTCCAATCTTATAGTCGAGTCTGACAATCCTGAAGAAGTTCTTGAGGAAGCGGTTGAAACCGCGAGAGACTGGCTAGAACAAGTCGAAGACCAGTTTTAAACTTTCTCTCTTTAATTCCTGTCTCAGTAGCAATAGGAAAGGGTCTCCAATCAGTAGTATAAGTTTAGCCGAGGCTAATTTTATCTATACGGTTCAAAGTTTGAAGATATATAGGAAGATTTGGACAGATGTCTGGTCTGTAAAAGTGACCGGGTTGAGTTAATATTAAAGAGCTCGATTCTGCACGAGTTAACATTGGGGTCCGAAAGGTCACTTGGTAAAAAGGGTAAACATCTAGAGGTATAAAAAATGGATTATGAAGGTATCTGGAACAAGATAGAGAATGATAGAGGGTTTCAGGAGTTCTACTTTTTTGCTATAGCTTTGATACTGGCGTTTGGAACTCTTGAAACAACAGGGACAGTTCTAGATACAGAAAAACCTGTTGTAACCGTTGTGTCATGTTCGATGTATCCGGAGCTTGATGTAGGAGATATACTGGTTGTTAGAGGAACAGACTTTGAAGATGTAGAGGAGGGAGATATCATAGTTTTTGATGTGGACGACCAGTACAGCGATATACCGATAATACACCGGGTTATAGAGACCGGAGACGGATACGTAGGTGCGAAGGGAGACAATACTGAAGCACAGCAAGAGTTTGAAGAAAGGATAGAGCCAGATCAGGTACATGGTAAGACGGTCCTCAGGGTGCCGAGAGTAGGACTGCTGAAGATTCTTGCGATCGACTTCACGGGCTACGGAGATCCTGGCAACCAGCCGTTCACTTTTGACACCACTCAGAGATGTACCATGCAGGTATAGGCCCATGTTATTTAAAGCTACACCTGTAAACCACCTCAAGTATGGAGTTCTGTGACGAATGCGGAGGAATGCTTGTATCTGAGAAACAGAACGGCGACTCAGTGATGAAATGTCGTAACTGCGACCATGTACAGGACGTAGATGGCGGAGAGATGAAAATCACTGAAGAGAAGGAAGAAGATCCTATGGACCGTCTAAACGTTTCCTCAGAAGACGAGCAAGAAACAACGAGACCAACAACGATGAAAGAGTGTCCGAAATGTTCGGAAGACTCTGAAGATGAGAAAGAACATGAGTGGTGGATGGAACAGACAAGGTCGTCCGATGAACCAGCAACGCGTTTTTACGAATGTGTAAACTGTGGGAACGTCCATAAAGAATACGATTAAGTTTAATCTACTTCGATCTCATCTCTCTTACCAAGCTCATCGGCCAAGGCAATGACGGAAGCTCGAAGCTTCTTGATATCTTCAGTTAGTTCTTTTTCTTTACTCTCGAACTCTCTTTTGTTAAGTTTCTTCTCAAAGTCGAAGTCCCGATTGTTTATCTCTACGAGAAACTCTGACTCTAGGTCATCAACCTTTTTCTCAAAACTGTCCATCCTCTGTCTGAAATCTCCCATCATCTTCCGACTTTTCTTAATCTCCTTCAATATGTCCACTAGAACTTCTTCGACTTCTATATCTTCTATTTTCTCGCTGTTTTCCTCGGTCTTTTCTTCGACTCTGTCGACCCTTTCCTTGATATCGGGAAGGGTGCCGGCAACATTCTCAATCTCTTTAAGCTCTTTCTTTTGGAATTCAAGCTCCTCAAATATTATCTGTTGGTAGTTGTCTGTGAAGTCTTGTAAGGCAGAGTCTACGGCTTTTAGATGAGAGTTGATATCTTCAACTGATGATTCAAGCCTTGATATGCGTTCGACAGCTTCCTCTCCCTTCTTTCCAAGAAGATCCATGTAATTGTTTAGGTGCTAGTCTGTATTTGAAACCTTTCTCTTACCTCTTCTGAAGATACCTATCCCGGTTATAAGCGGAAGTATCCCTCCGAGGGTAAGACCGACTGCTACTTCTATGTCCCAGAATGCCGAGCCTATTACAAATCCTGTGAATATCCAGACCAGACCCAGTAGCATTAAGGTTCTACCTATCGATATCTCTTCTTCGGGATCCATGTACTAGTTTTTCTTTACAACCCGGTACAGTTAAAACATTTGAAGGGAACCGGTTTCACATGGCTGAACAACAGAGAAGAGCGGCTGCAACACCAAAAGATATCGAAGAAATCGATCCTCAGACAGATATAAGAGCAAGAATAGTTGGGACAGCTATTTCGCTAGGAGAAGAATCATTAACATTAGATGATGGTACAGGATCGACCGAAGTATTCATGAGAGAAGAAGAACTTGAAGATTTAGAGGAAAACAGTCGTATAAGGGTTCTCGGAAGGATTCTACCTACTCCAGACAGTTTCGAGGTTCAGGCGGAGGTAGTACATACGCTTGGAGACGAGGAAGCTGAACTCTACGACAGAGTTAAAAAAATTGTTAATACTAGTGAATAACACAAGGTGTATTGAGGAGTGTTCAAAGCAGAATTAGAAGAAGTAGGACTTATACAGGACTCTATGAAAACAGTTTCAGACTTAATCAGTGAAGGACTTTTCCAGCTAACAGATGACGGGGTAAAACTGATAGCCGCAGATCCAGCAATGGTGGCACTAGTCGATTTCAAGATAGAGAAAGACGTATTTGAAAACTATGAACTAGATGAGGAAGACAAGGTAGGACTAAACCTTGAGAATTTCTATTCAATCCTTAGAAGAGCTAACAGCGACGATACTATAACCTTTGAAGTAAAGGAGGACGAGTCCAAGTTCTACATAAAAATGGAGAACTCCTCAACCAGAAACTTCTCACTACCAATCCTCAATCTGTCAGAGGACGACATCCCAAGTACAGACCAGCTAGACTTCACAGTGACAGCTGAACTCGAGACATCAGTTCTAGAAAGCGCTATCAAAGACGCGCTTGTTGTAGGAGACTCAGTAACAATTTCTGCAGACTCAGAAACACTGAATATTGAAGCAGAAGGGGACCAGAGCAACGTAGACTTCAGTATAAGTGGAGACTCCCCGGGAGTAATGGAGCTTGAAGGAGGAGAAGCACGTTCAATGTTCTCACTAGACTACCTCAACAATATGACGGGAGCTAAGAAGCTGAGTGACAACGTAGAACTCAAACTTGGTGAAGACTTCCCTATGAGGCTCAACTTCACAGTGCCGGAACAGGCAAGACTAAGTTTCGTGCTGGCGCCTAGAATAGAAGAGGATTAAAATTCCTCGTATATTCTATTTAGTTCTTATCTACTTTCTCAACCTAGTAAATTTCTAGTAGACTTGGTTTCAAACTTGAGAAGCTGTGGATACTGATACCGGTTCACGTTTTTTGTCAAAAATATATTCTATACTTGTCTCCGGACAACAGTTAGAAACCTAAACTTGGGAATCTAAGAAATATCCATGTCGGAAGAAAGATGGAAGCAGAAGCTTTCGGAGGAAGAGTACCAAGTCCTCAGAGAGAAAGGTACTGAACCACCTGGAACAGGGAAGTATATCAATAAGGATGAAGAAGGGGTCTACAGATGTAAGGGATGTGGCCAAAAACTTTTTTCAAGTGATTCAAAGTTCTCGAGCAGTAAATGGCCTTCGTTCTATGATGCTGTAGACGGATCTGTTGAATATAGAGAAGATAAGTCGCATGGAATGGTTAGAACAGAAGTAGTTTGTTCCCGATGTGAAAGCCATTTAGGACACGTATTTGATGACGGACCAAAGCCTACCGGAAAACGGTTCTGTATAAACTCCATTGCTCTTAACTTTGAGGAAGAATGATCAGTCTTTTAGCTTTTCAGTATAACCAAACATTATGGGGAAAGAAGGGGAAAAACCTCAGGACTGGAAAATAAGACAGTACTACGAACAGCAGCCGGTTATA